>Ga0172367_10001966_pt1 | contig 28990 bp, 23 predicted proteins | sample Lak10m_FD_114542 | JGI IMG/M metagenome (GOLD analysis project Ga0172367, IMG submission 114542) | Freshwater microbial communities from Kabuno Bay, South-Kivu, Congo - kab_022012_10m | ecosystem: Environmental > Aquatic > Freshwater > Lake | place: Democratic Republic of the Congo: South-Kivu...
ATTCCTTCCATGAGCCCCCATCTCTCCGAATTCATAAGTGAAATCAGAGTTCTAGAAGACACATTTAGGGGACATTATCGCCAGGAAATAACTAGGGGACAAAATCGCTGGGAAAAAACATATAATCAAAAAAAATTAAAGAAGCCCTCTTTCTCCTCCGATACCAGCTCTAGGAGAAAGGCCTCTTATGATCAACTGGGAAGAATTGAAGCACATTCATGTCATCCGAAAATTCGAAGAAATTCTTGCACAATGGTTCAATACAGACATTTTCTATGTCGATGAACGAGGCCAGGTGCGAAATCATCCGGGAAGAGATTATCGCAATCCTTTGTCTGTACTTTGGACGAGTCAGGAAAAAGGTCGAAAAACACTTTTTGAATCGATTGCTTCTGCAAATGAAAAAGCCTTTCGCAGTGATCAATCACAGCTGGTCTTGCCGGGGCCTGCGGGAGTCGAAAGCGTTGTTGTTTCTAGAATTCATTTGGATCAGGAGTTTTTAGGAAGTGTGTACGCCTATTCTTATTTAGAAAAGCCTCTGACCGATGCAGCTCGATCTCAAGCGAGGATTTTAGCAGAGAGTCTTGGCTTTGATGGACGCACATTTGAAGCTGCACTAGGGGCACTTCGTACTTTTAATAGTGCAGGAGATGCAGAGAAAAAATATTTTCATGAACTTATTGATTTGGTCGCGCAAGAAATTGTGACATTTCACATGGAGATTTCAAAGCGCGAAGAACGGATTAATGCTTTGAATCATCAGCTAGGTAATCGTTATAGCTATGATTCAATGATTGGAAAATCCAAAGTCATGCAAGAGCTTTATACGCTCCTTGATAAAATCCGAAACTCTGAGTCGACTGTATTGGTTCAAGGTGAGAACGGCACAGGTAAAGAGTTGATTGCTCGTGCGATTCATTTTAACTCTCCTCGAAAAGACGCTCATTTTGTGACCGTGAATTGCTCAGCATTTAATGAGAATCTTCTTGATAGCGAACTTTTTGGTCATGTCAAAGGATCTTTCACTGGGGCGATCAAGGATAAGAAAGGTCTTTTTGAAGCAGCAGATAAGGGGACATTGTTTCTTGACGAAATCGGCGACATGTCACCTACGATGCAAGTGAAGTTGCTTCGAGTTCTGCAAGAAGGAACTTTGATACCCGTCGGTGGAACTGAAACTCGGAGAGTCGATGTTCGTGTGGTGGCAGCTACTAATAAAGATCTTAAAGAAATGATTGAGATGGGGACGTTCCGAGAAGATCTTTATTATCGAATTAACGTCATCAATTTGATAGTGCCGCCTCTTCGTGATCGTAAAGAAGATATTCCTCTTTTGATGGATCATTTTCTGACACAGGGTTGTAAAGAAAAAAGTCTTCCTTTGAAGGTTCTTGGGAAGCGAGCGATTGAAAAAATTTTTGATTATCCTTGGCCGGGTAATATTCGTGAACTCGAAAATGAGATTGAGCGTTTGATTGTTCTCTCGGGAGATGAGCTTCGCATTTCTGCAGATCTTTTGTCTCAACGCATTCGTCAGTACGGTGAAGACTCCAAGGTTCAAGGAGTTCGAGTTGCAGGTAAGCTGAAAGATGCTCTCGAAGAACTTGAAAAAACGATGATTCGAGAAGGATTGCGCCGAACGAACTGGAATAAAAGTCGATTGGCTAAGGAATTGGGAATTTCGCGCGCGGGTCTCATCATGAAAGTAGAAAAGTATGGTCTAGATAAACGTAAGCTCGCTCGAGGAGCTGGCGAAGTCGCTTAATGTAATTCCGTGCTTCCGAAGTTTTAGTGTCCCGTGTATGGATAGGCTATATGTCCTATCTCGATCAACTGAGAGTATTGGCCGAACGGGAAACTCAAGCGGAGCAAGGAGGAGGGGCGGATCGCATCGCTAAACAGCATGCATCAGGTAAACTTTCTGCGCGCGAGCGAATTGAACTTTTATTAGATCCAGGAACTTTTCACGAACTGGATAAATTGGTTACACACCGCTGCTCAGATTTTGGGATGCAAGAGCAGAAATTCCTAGGAGACGGTGTCGTCACAGGCTATGGGCTCATCGCTGGTCGCACGGTTTATGTCTATTCACAGGATTTTACCGTTTTTGGAGGAAGTCTTTCGGGCGCTCATGCTTCTAAAATCTGCAAAGTGATGGATTTAGCTATCAAGACAGGCTCTCCGATCATTGGGCTCAATGACTCAGGAGGGGCGAGAATTCAAGAAGGTGTTGAAAGCCTGGGGGGCTACGCAGAAATTTTTTGGCGCAACACTCAAGCCAGTGGAGTCGTGCCTCAGATCAGCGTGATTCTTGGACCTTGTGCAGGGGGTGCGGTTTATAGCCCAGCGATTACTGATTTTATTTTCATGGTAGAAAATACCTCTTACATGTTTGTCACTGGGCCTGATGTAATTAAGACCGTGACTCATGAAGAAGTCAGCAAAGAGGCGTTAGGAGGAGCTGAGGCTCACGCAGAAAAAAGTGGTGTCTCGCACTTTACGTTTCAAAATGAAAAGACTTGTTTGGAAGCTGTACGCAAGTTGATGGATTATTTGCCATCGAATAATTTAGACTCTGCGCCTAGTCTTCGACAAAAAAATGATGCCGATCCAGTGGATCGACGCTGTACAAGTATTCCCCAGATTCTTCCCGATAACCCGAGCAAGCCATATGACATGCGTCGATTGATCGTAGAGGTGGTGGATCATGGCGATTTTATGGAAGTGCACGCAAATTACGCGAAAAATATTGTCGTTGGTTTTGCGCGACTCAATGGTCAGTCCGTGGGCGTGGTGAGCAATCAGCCCGACTTTCTCTCTGGATGTTTAGATATTGCCGCTTCTTTAAAAGCAGCGAGATTCGTTCGATTCTGTGACTCATTTAATATCCCTTTGATTACTTTTGTCGATGTTCCTGGGTTTCTGCCTGGAACAGCACAAGAACACGGCGGGATTATTAAGCACGGGGCTAAGCTTCTGTATGCTTATGCCGAGGCGACTGTACCGAAACTTGCGGTCATCACCCGTAAAGCTTACGGGGGTGCTTATGATGTGATGTCTTCGAAACACATTCGTGCAGATTATAATTTTGCTTATCCTACTGCCGAAATTGCAGTGATGGGACCAGAAGGCGCTATCAATATTCTTTATCGTAAGGAAATTTCTGCTGCAGAGGAAACAGGAAAAGGCGCTGAAGAGCGTACTCGTTTGACAGACCTCTATCGCAAAACTTTTGCCAATCCTTATAAGGCTGCTGAATTAGGTTACATTGATGAAGTGATTGTTCCTGAAGAAACTCGAAGGATGCTGATCAGTGCATTGTCCACTCTTGAGCGTAAACGGGAAAAAGGTCCTTCGAGAAAGCATGGCAATATTCCACTATGAAAAAACGCGAACCTGTATTGATTGCCAATCGTGGTGAGATCGCCATCCGGATTGCCCGGACGTGTAAAGCTTTGGGATTTCCAGTGGTGGCTATTTATTCAGACGCGGATCGATTTTCTGAGCATGTGCGGATTGCTGATCAAGCGTATTGGGTCGGAGGAGCTGCGCCCAAAGAGAGTTATTTAAATGTGGAGCTGATTTTGGGTGCAGCTCGAGCTTCTGGATCCAAGTACGTGCATCCAGGATATGGGTTTTTAAGTGAGCGAGCGCATTTTGTCGAAGCTTGTCAAAATGCGGGTTTGGTTTTTGTCGGGCCTTCGGCGCAAAGCATGCGATTGATGGGCGATAAAATTGAAGCTCGAAAAACTGTAGATTCTTTGAAAGTCCCACGTGTTCCGGGAAGTGCGGGCGTTGTCAAAACACCGCTTGAAGCTCAGGCGATTGCTGAATCCATCGGTTATCCAGTTCTCTTAAAGGCCGCCGCAGGGGGCGGAGGCAAGGGAATGCGTCGAGTGGACAGCAGTGCTGAATTGATTTCTGCTTTTGAAGGAGCGACTCGCGAATCGTTGAGTGCGTTTGGTGATGGCTCCATGTATGTTGAAAAGCTGATTCTCGAGCCTCATCATGTTGAAATTCAAGTTTTTGGTGATGGCAAGGGCGGAGCAATTCATTTGGGCGAGCGTGAATGTTCGATTCAGCGTCGTCATCAAAAAGTTTGGGAAGAATCTCCTGCGCCTATTCTTAATCGATTTCCTAAAACACGCGAAGCAATGTTTCATGCAGCGGTCTTGGTTGCAAAGCATGTTCAGTATGCAGGAGCGGGGACTTTTGAGTTTATTGTCGACGGAAAAGGTAATTTTTATTTCCTCGAAATGAATACACGACTTCAAGTTGAGCATCCCGTTACCGAATGGGTAACAGGCGTCGACCTCGTAGCTTGGCAACTTCTTTTAGCGGCAGGAGAGTTTGAATTGCCTAAAATTCCTGAACGTAGGGGAAGCGCGATCGAAGTTCGTCTTTATGCTGAAGACCCTCAAACTTTTTTACCTGCACCTGGCCCGCTCGGTAGAATAGCACTCCCGAGCGGCGGTTTTGTTCGTACCGATACATCTTATAGTGGAGCGGGCGAAGTGAGTGTGCATTACGACCCGATGATCGCTAAAATTTCAGTTTGGGGCGCTACGCGAGAAGAAGCGGTTGCAAGAATGCGAGTCGCATTAGACGAAGCGCGAGTGGAGCCTCCTAAAAAAGGCGCGGGTGTCAGCCAAGGTTCATTGCGAACGAATCTCCCATTTTTACGAAGACTCGTCCGAAATGCTACAGTGATTTCAGGTAACACGACGACTGATCTGATTCAGAGTCATCCAGAGCTGACAGCTTCTTCTGAAGAGCTGATTTCATTTGAAGGAGCTTTAGCAGCAGCACTATTTGAGCTTACTCAGGATGCAGGAGCTTTGTCATTGCCATCCTCAGTGTGGTCTTGGGTGGCTCGAAAAGAGGGAATGCGATTATGAGCATTATCCAGGGAAAAGTAGGTTCTTGGAAGCTTTGTTTTAAGTTAGTTCCACGAGGTCCATCAGGTACAGTACAAGTCGAGGTGGATGGAAAGCTCATCGATGTGAGTTGGCGTCGTGATGTCGACGGAATTTGGTTAGAGCTTCCTCACGGCGTTTTTGGTTTTGACTTTAGAGGCGAAACTAGTGACGACGGAATGATTCATTACGATGTCTCTGAACGAAACAGTTCTCGATCTTGGTCTAAGATTTGTTTTATGGGAGCAGGCGAAGAAAGCTTAGCTGCATCGGCTACTTCGAGTGGTGTTAAAAAAGGTGCTCGGATTCGCGCGCAAATGCCTGGAAAAATCACTCGAGTCTTGGTTGCTCCCGGTGAGACGGTCGAAAAAAATCGCCCTCTTTTTGTGATGGAAGCGATGAAAATGGAAAATGAGATTCGTGCTCCTCAATCAGGGATTGTTAGCCAGTTGAAAGTGAGTGAAGGGCAAGCAGTAGAAACAGGGGCGCATCTCTGCGTCCTCGATCCGGCTTAAGATTTTTATCCAGCCGAGGTAAAAAAATGAGTCCAAATGATTTCAAAACTCGCTCTGGAATTTCTGTAAAACAAATTTATTGGCCTGAAGACTCTGCTGCAGATTTAAAGACAGGCGAGAATGCTAAAGCATTTCTGGGAGAATCAGCTCAATTTCCCTTTGCGCGCGGCGTCCAAAAAGACATGTATCGCGGCCGACTCTGGACGATGCGGCAATATGCGGGTTTTGGTACAGCTGAAGAATCCAATCGTCGTTATCACTACCTGCTTTCACAGGGCACAATGGGACTTTCGGTTGCTTTCGATCTTCCCACTCAGTTGGGGTACGATCCTGATCATGCGCGTTCAAAAGGCGAAGTAGGTAAAGTCGGAGTTTCAGTTTCGACTCTCGATGATATGAGGACGTTATTTAGAGGTATTGATCTTTCGCAGGTCTCTACGTCGATGACGATTAATGCGACGGCCAGTATTCTTTTGGCTTTTTATGTAGCTGTTGCTGAAGAGCAGGGAGCACCGGTTCGAGAGCTGAGAGGCACAGTTCAAAACGATGTTCTCAAAGAATATGTCGCTCGTGGAAATTATATTTATCCTCCTGAAGGAGCACTGCGGATTACAACCGATATGTTCGAGTGGTGTGCCCAAAATACTCCAAAATGGAATCCGATTAGTATTTCTGGCTACCATATTCGAGAGGCAGGCTCGACCGCTGTTCAAGAACTTGCATTTACTTTTGCAAACGGCATTGCTTATGTAGATGCAGCAGTAAAAAAAGGCTTGCTTGTTGATCATTTTGCCGGGCAGCTTTCGTTCTTCTTCAATGTTCATAACGATTTTTTTGAGGAAATTGCTAAGTTTCGTGCTGCTCGAAAAATTTGGGCGCGCATCATGAGAGAAAGATTTGGCGCAAAAGATGATCGAAGCTGTACGCTTAGATTTCATTCGCAGACGGCAGGTTCGACCTTAACTGCTCAGCAACCTCAAAATAATGTGGTCCGTGTTGCACTCCAGGCATTGGCTTCGGTTTTAGGTGGTACACAATCTCTCCATACTAATTCGCTTGATGAGGCGCTAGCTCTTCCGACAGAAAGTTCTGCGCGCTTAGCTCTCAGAACTCAACAAGTCATTGCTTACGAAAGCAACGTAACTCAAGTCGTTGATCCATTGGGTGGAAGTTGGTTTATTGAAAGTTTGACTCAGGAAATTGAGAAGCGAACTCTCGATTATCTCGCACAGATTGATCAACGAGGTGGAACGATTCGGTGTATTGAAACAGGTTATATTCAAAATGAGATCTCGAGTTCCGCCTATTTGGATCAAAAAAGGATTGATCAAGGAGAGATTAAAGTTGTCGGCGTAAATTGTTTCAAGGACGAAGACGCAGGAGCACCACAAGAAATTCTTCGCATTTCACATGAGCTTGAAAAAGGTACGGTTGAACGCATTCGAGCCTACCGGGCTAAGCGAAATGAAGGGGCAACTCGAGATGCCCTTCAGGGCCTCAAAAATGGTGTTAATTCAGGTAAGAATGTTCAGGAACTTATCCTCATTGCGGTAAAGGCAGGCGCCACATTGGGTGAAATCTCTGATTCGATGCGTGAAGTTTTTGGTCTTTATCAGGAGTATTCCGGCTTTTGATTGCCATCATGAGATGATGGCGTCTGCCTTGCAGGCATTCACTTCCAAATGACCATATCAAGTGATGGAAGTCCTTCATTGCCGCTTTTGCCATTGAAAGAGGCAATTATTTTTCCTCAACTAGTTTTTCCGCTCACGGCAACTCGACCTACCTCGATCGCTGCGATCGAGGCAGCCATGCAAACGGAGGACAATGGTCTTCTTGTCTTTATGCAAAAAGATTCCTCTGAGGAAAATCCTAAAGCAGAGGATTTATATCCGATTGGTGTTCGATCCGTAATTCGAAAAGTGCAACGTTCAGAAGGTCGTATTAATCTCGTTGTTCAAGGCATCGAGCGAGTTACTCTGGTGCACCTCGAGCAATTTGACCCCTATCTCCGAGCCATGTACGAACCTCTTCCTTACCCTGCGGAGGATCACATTGAAACAGAGGCACTGAGGCGAGTCATTATGGACCTTGCCGTGCAGATTGTCGAAACGAGTGGGATGAAAGAGACTCTCGATTTAGAACAATTATCGGGTCATTTTGGAAAACCCGTGCAATTAGCCCATATTTTAGCAAATGTTTTAGGACTTTCTGCCGAGCAGCAGCAAACCATTTTGAGCGCGATCACGGTTGAGCAAACTCTTCAGACTTTACATCAAGCAATGATTCGTGAGTTTCAGGTCCTTCAAATGAGGCGAAAAATCGCTGATCACGCTCGTACTGAGATCGATAAACAACAACGAGATTTTCTCTTACGTCAGCAACTTGAAGCGATTCAAAAAGAATTGGGCGATGCCGCTCCTGAAAAAGCAGACCTCGATGAACTTCGTACGCGACTTGAATCTTCGGATCTTCCTGAGTCAGTAAAAAAAGAAGCTGGAAAAGAATTTAGTCGTTTAGAAAGAATGCCTTCTGCTGCTCCCGATTATCAAATGACTCGCACTTATCTGGAGCTTCTTTTGGATTTGCCGTGGAAAAAGCGTACGTCAGATGTGATCGATCTTGCGGTAGCTAAATCAGTTCTGGATGAAGATCATTACAATTTAGAAGATATCAAAGATCGTATTCTCGAATTTTTAGCTGTACTTAAGCTCAATCCCCACGCCAAAGGCCCAATTCTCTGTTTAGTAGGGCCACCTGGAGTGGGCAAGACTTCCTTAGGGCAGTCGATTGCACGTGCTGTGGGACGAAAATTTGAACGTTTAAGTCTTGGAGGTCTTCATGATGAAGCAGAGCTTCGAGGGCATCGTCGAACTTATATTGGGGCTATGCCAGGTCAAATTTTACAGGCGGTTCGTCGCGCTGGCGTTCGTAATCCACTTTTGATGCTCGATGAAGTCGATAAAGTAGGAAGAGATTTTCGTGGAGATCCTACTTCTGCGTTACTCGAAATTTTAGACCCTGCTCAGAATCATGCGTTTCGAGATAATTATTTGAACCTTTCTTTTGATCTTTCGGATGTGCTGTTTATTACGACCGCTAATGCGCTTGATACCATTCCGATGCCACTCTTGGATCGAATGGAGACCTTGAGACTTTCCGGTTATACCGAAGAGGAGAAGCTTCAAATTGCACGGAGATATCTCATTCCTCGAAGACTCACAGAGGCGGGAATTCGTGAAGATCAACTCAAAATTCCAGATGAGACGGTGCGAGAGGTGATCAGCGCTTACACTCACGAAGCTGGTGTTCGTGAATTGGAGCGCTCCCTAGGGAGATTAGCTAGCAAAGTTGCGCGGCGTTTTGCAGAAGGGCATGTAGGTTCAGTTGAGGTAAAACCTGAAGAACTGATTGAATTTCTCGGCGCCAAGAGAGTGCGTATTGAAAGAGCTCGTAAAGAACTGCCACCGGGTGTGGCCCCTGGTTTGGCGTGGACTCCTACAGGAGGAGAAATTCTTTATATTGAAGCAAGCCTTTTACCTGGTAGCGAAGAGCTCCGTCTCACTGGACAGCTCGGGGATGTGATGCGCGAATCGGCTAAGGCTGCTCAGACCTACCTTTGGTCCCATGCGGATCATTGGGGATTTGACCTAAGTCGTTTTCAAAAAACGGGAGTTCATGTTCATGTTCCAGCTGGAGCGATTCCAAAAGACGGGCCTTCTGCAGGGCTGGCTATGGTATCCGCACTCGCTTCTGTTTTTTCGGGTATTCCGTGTCGCATGGATACTGCGATGACAGGTGAAATTACTCTAAGTGGGTTGGTTTTGCCTGTCGGTGGAATCAAAGAAAAAATGTTGGCCGCTAATCGGGCTGGAATTCGTCGAGTGATTTTACCTCTCGCTAATGGGCCTGATTTGCGAGAGGTTCCCGAAGAAATTCGAAATCAAATGGAATTTAAGCTCTTTGATCGAATAGAAGCTGCTCTTCCTGAAATTCTTCCTGGAATATGCCCTCAAATAGGAGGGCATCCTCCGATAGTAGCTGTATCGTAGATTTAATTTTTTTGGGATTCAATCAATTTTTGAATCACAGCTTGATGGACTTGTGTTCCTACCTTTTGCGTAACTTCAGTCACAATAACTGGATCATAGGGGAAGAGAGATTCTTTTTTCAGGGCACGACTTCGTTGAGCGGATTCTAAGATCATCTCAGGGGCAAGCTCTCCTGATTCAAGAGCTTTCATAACGGCTTCATAACCTTGGCGGGCTCTTGCTTCGGTTTTGTAAATTAAAAGATCACAACCGGCTTGCAGGGCCATCACGGGCGCAATTTCGGCGCCATAATGGTCGGTGATTGCTTTCATCTCAAGATCATCGCTGATGATCAGTTTTGAGTACCGTAATTCATTTCGAAGAACCTCTTGAAGAACTCTTGAAGAAAGAGTTGCAGGTCTTTCTGAATCAATCTGGGTACAAAGAACATGAGCAGTCATGACCATTGAACAACGAGATTTAAACGCTTTAACAAAAGGAACAAATTCGCGATTTTTTAAAGTTTCAAGAGGAGTATCTACTTTTGGAAGTGCAAGATGCGAGTCAACACTGGTGTCGCCATGTCCTGGGAAATGTTTAATGCAAGGTTGTACTTGATTCACCAAATGACCTCGTACGATGGCTGACGTCATCTTACTGACTTGTTCTTCGTTATTTCCAAAGGCACGGTTTCCGATGATCGGATTTTTTGAATTTGTATTGATATCAACAACGGGTGCGTAGTTAACATTAATTCCGACTGCTTTGAGTTCCTTAGCCATGATATCGGCAATTTCAAACGCAAGTTTTGGAGAATCGTAAGCAGATATGGCTGCGGCTTCTGGAATTTTGGTAAATCCTTTTTTGAAACGTTGAATACGGCCCCCTTCGTGATCCACGCTCACCCAAAGGGGGTTTCCAATGCGAAATTCCTGAATTTGGTTGATGAGTTCTGCTACTTGAGCTGGGCTTTCATAGTTGGGGGAAAAGAGAATGACTCCCCCAATGCCTGCTTGGGAGATGAAATTCGAAGTTTGTTCTTCGAGTTCTAGCCCATGAAAACCCATGATGAAAAGTTCACCCACCGCCTGACGTGCTTCTACTAAAAGTGACATACGAATCAGTATAGCCTAACTTGCTGAGCTTTCACAGTTTTGGTCGAGTGAAGGGGGAATTTGACTCACTGAGAATCTGAAGCGAAAGAACAGTCAGCACAAGAGGAATTCCTGAAGCGAGAGCGATGTGTGGATTTTCTAAAAGATACTCTTTTGCTTGCAATAGAACGGAACCCCAAGTGTCGCTCCCAATAGGGGCTCCTACTCCAAGAAAAGAAAGAGTGGCTTCGGCTAAAAGAGCATGAGCAAAGAGATTCGGAATTTTTATGTTGCACAGCAATAATAATGCCGGAAAAAGGTGATTTTTAAAAATCAGCCCAGGGCCTGCTCCCATGCTGTGAGCGGCAACTGTGTAATCCTCAACTAAAATTTCGCGTGTTCTTAGGTAAATCAGCCGGGTAAATGACGGAATAATGCCGATCAGGAGAGCAAAATTCAAAGTGTCCCAACCTGGTCCGCAAATAGCTGCATAGGTGAGAGCAAAAAGAAGGCTTGGAAAAATGATCAATGTTTCTAAAATTCTGAAAAATCCATATCGCAAAGACTTAGGTGCAAATGAGATGGAGGTTCCGAGAATCAGAGCGGTGAATGTGGAGATGGCAACAACGCCTAGGCTAATCGAACTGCTGGTCAAGGATGCTTTGAAAATGATTTGCGCTAAATCACGACCAAATGAATCAAACCCGAATGGATGTTTGAGAGATGGGGTATTTAACGAATACTCCAGGTGATGCTGTGAATTTGATTTAAAAAAAAGAAAGGCGTTTGAATACCAAAAGATCAGCCAAGCCCATGCCGATTTCCGTTTCATCGTTCTTCTGCTTCTGGAAGTTTTGGTTCAATTCGATCTTGAAGCCAGTCTCCAACAAAAATTCCAAAAAGAGACATGGCAGCTGCGATAAATGCACTGGCTTCGACTACAGGGTAATCCCGTTTGAGTACCGAATCAATGAGTAAGCTCCCCAGGCCCCGCCAATCAAAAATCGTCTCTACGACAAAAGTCCCAGCAAGCAACCCACCTACTTGAGTTCCTAAATAAGCAGCTAACATTCCTGAAGCTGGCGCGAGACCATATTTTAAAAAAACTTTCCATTCAGGGATTCCTCGGGCACGGGCACCTTGTGCTGAACCACGAAAGAGACTCTCTCGCACTCGTTCGCGAACAAGACGCGACCAAAATCCTGAAAGACTTAAAGTCAATGCGCAAGCAGGCAGGGCAGGATGCCCTCCTACAGGGAAAATCGGGATTTTTACTGCAAAAATCAAAAGCAAGATAGGCCCAATCCAGGTCATGGGAAGTGCTGCAGCTAAACTTCCATAGAAACTACAGATGAGGTCTACCCATCCTCCCGGAGCTGCGGCTGCAGCGATTCCAAGGATCAAGCTTAATGTCAGTGAGAGGATTAGAGTGAAACCGGCCAGCTGAATCGTTTTGCAAAGTCGATCGATCAGCAGGGGTGTGATCGGTTTTTTGGTCAGCAATGAAGTTCCTAAGTCGCCCTTTGAAAATCGGTGGATGTCGTTGCGAAGTGCAAGCCAAAAAGGACGATCGAGGCCGAGATCTTGTCGAATGACTTCTGCCGGGATGGATGTTCCTGATTCAGCAATCAGTGTTTCAACAGGGTCTCCGGGTAATGTACGGATCATAAATCGGGTCGCTATAAAAACAATCGTCAGAAGCAAAACCCAGTTAAAAAAACGAAGTAAAATACGTGACACTTTTGAAATCCTTAAAACTGAGTTTCTTCTAGATCTTTTTTGATTTTTTCTTCTTCGATTTGAGTGAGCTGGGTTTTGATCGTAATCAACCGGCCAATTCGATACAAAAGCGTATTCTCTTCAATCGAGTCTGTTTCAACAGGGCGCCACCCATCCAGAACATCCCTTTGGATGAGTTGATCTTTTTGAACGGTCACTTTAACTGCGGGAACGCCGTTGTAGTTGCCTCCGCGAGAGAGGCTGACACGTAGACGATACTGGGATTTTAAATAAGTGTCTGCAGTACCAAACGAATCTGTGAAGTTTTTGATCGCGGTGTTTTCTATCCAACGTGTTTGAATAAATCCAGCATCTCGATTGGGAATATCAATCGGCACCGCTTTGAGTGATTCTAGGACAGCTTGCCAAGCCGTATTAAAGTCGGTGAGGTAAACGCGACTAAAGGTGAGCGTTGTATCATGTCCAACATTTTTTTTATAAGCGCTCATACAGCCGAACATTCCAAGGCCCAACACTCCAATCGCAAAAAAAATCGATCGTCTGGCCGTGATCATCCGTTTGGTTCGCTCCCTTAGGTATTGGAGAGTATAAAAACCCGTTGCTCTTTGTCAACGAGAGAGGCACAAAGAGAAATCAAATGAAAAATCATCATCTCCCGAATTTCGATGTTTTGGGTGAAATCAAGCGAGTCCTCACTATCGAAGGTCAAGCGATTCTGGCTTGTGTCGAAAGAATTGAGAAAAGCACTTCAGCTCACGGGATTCAAAAAGGTTTGAGTCTTCTTTATGGTGCACTGAGTCGTGGCGGGAAGGTAGTTGTTACCGGTGTCGGAAAATCCGGTAAAGTCGCTCAAAAAATTGCGGCTACTTTGAATAGCACAGGGAACTTCGCTGTTTTTCTTCATCCAACCGAAGGATTGCATGGTGATCTTGGAGTCATCGTTTCCGGCGATGTTGTTCTAGCATTAAGTTATACAGGCAATACTGAAGAACTCATCCGTCTTCTGCCTTCATTGAAGAGTCGTCAGATTCCCGTGGTTGCAATCACGGGGAATTCGCAGTCAAAATTGGCGCAGCAATCGGATGCATGGATCGATGGGTTTGTTACTTCTGAGGCATGCCCACATAACCTTGCTCCGACCTCAAGTACGACTCTGGCTTTGGCGATCGGAGATGCAATTGTGACAACCTTAATGCAAATGCGTGGTTTTGATCCTCTTGCCTTTGCTCGCAATCATCCCGGAGGTTCACTTGGCAATCGATTGAGTCTTCAGGTGATGAATGTCATGCATACCGGTGATCAAATTCCTTGTCTTGGACTCACTGTGTCTATGGATGAAGTAGTTATGGTTTTGACCCAATTTAAGATGGGTGGGGTTTTCATTGTGAGTGGTGAAAATAATCAAAATCTTTTGGGTGTGATTACCGAAGGGGATATTCGTCGGGCTCTCCAACATCGAGAGAAATTTTTTAGTTTGAAAGCTGGGGATGTGATGACGCGTCAACCAGTTACTGTAGCTCCAGAAATGTTGGCGATTGAGGCGCTTGACTTGATGAGGAACCGACCTAGCCAGATTAGTGTACTCCCAGTGGTCGATGGACAAGGAAAGCTTCAAGGGATTCTTCGACTTTTGGATTTAGTTCAAATTTTCTGAAGAAAGCGTTATTTCGAGGTCTGGTAGTGGGTGTAAGAGTTTTACGTTGCATCTGTTAGTTGCAAGATTTACGATAAGCACTCTGACGGGTATCGAAAAAACATTCTTTCCCTTATGAAATTAGGAGATGACGGTGCAAATTAGAAAGTCAAAAAATTATTTCTCATACATCTTGGGCACAGCGTCAGCACTTGCTGTGACTTTCGTTGTTGTTTCTGCTTGTACAAGCAAGCAAGCTAAAGCTAAGCCAAACTTTGTTTATAAAGACTCCCCACGGTCAGGTGTCGTAGCTAAGATCGGTTCTGAAGAAATCACTGAAGAACAGTTGATGGGCGACGAGAAGCTTGAATTTCTTGATCTCAAAAAACGCGAGTATGAGTTGAAGATGAATCAGCTCAATAAGCTCCTCTCCGATAAGCTGATCGGAGCTGAGGCCAAGAAAGAAAACATGTCGATCGAAGAATATACCAATAAAAAGATCGTCAAGGGCGAGCTCAAAGTCTCTGATGCTGAGTACAATAAATTTGTCGCTGATAAGCATATTCCTGAAAGTCAGCTCAATCCTCAGATTAAAGAGAGAATTATTACTTTCATTCAAGGAAGTAAAAAGCAGGAAATGGTCGATGATTACATCGGCAATTTGACTAAAAATGCTCCAGTTGAAGTTTATTTCTCTCGTCCAAAAATTCAGGTTGCAGTGGATGCAGGCAATGGCCCTTTCATGGGTGGCGAAAAAGCTCCTGTCACCATTGTTGAATTCTCTGACTTCCAATGCCCATTCTGCGCACGTGCTGCTGACGTGGTTGGCGAAGTGAAGAAAAAATACGGCGACAAGGTGAAAATCGTTTTCCGTCACTTCCCGCTGCCTATGCACAAAGATGCTCGTAGTGCTTCTGAAGCCTCCATGTGTGTCAATGAGCAGAATCCTGGTAAGTTTTGGAAATTTCATGATCTCGCATTCAAGAGCCAAGACAAGCTGGATACAGAGGGTTTAAGCAAGCTAGTGAAAGAAGTTGGCGTTGATGAGAAGAAATTCAAAGAGTGTATGGATGCCAAGAAGTTCGCTGGCGCAGTTCAAAACGATATGAGCTATGGTGAAAAGTTGGGCGTCAGATCCACTCCTACTTTTTTTGTGAATGGTCAGCTGGTCAGTGGCGCGTTGCCGCTTGAGTCTTTCAGCGAAATCATTGATGAAGAATTGACGACTGCTAAGAACTAAGCGTTCTCTCGCTTTTTTAAGACGCTAGGTTCTCATTTTAAGAGGCGCGCTTTTCCAAAGGGAGCGCGCCTCTTTTTTTGCTTATTGAATAAAAGATTTTTTCCATTCTTGAACTTGCTCGGGAATCGGCCGATTTTTGAATTCGACGCTTACCGCTTTACCTGATAGGGATTGCAAAGTTTCGAGAACGGCTTTTTGAAGAGCGGGATCGTGAGAGTGATCGAGATACGGCTTGAGAGCAGGAATGGTTTCCCGAGCTTCTAATTTTTGAAGTGCTTTGAGAGCTCTTTGAGGGACCCATTGAGCAACTTGATGGTGGTAATTATCCGGATTTTTTAGCGCATCTATGAGTGCTTTTTCTGCACCGGGTGGTCTGAGTTTTTCGATTGCCTGAATTGCCTCGAGTCGTACTACCAAAGCAGAATCATGAAGAAGGGGGAGCACTGCTGCATTTATATCAGAAGTTTGAAGCGCTGATAATGCACGCAAAGCTCCTGTACGCATCATCCAAGAACGATCCTTCAAAAAAGGGGTGATCAAGTGAGTGATCGCGGACCCTCCCAGTTTTGAAGCTCCCATTAAAGCGATATAGCGTTGAGAGTCGGGAATCTTTTGATCGGAGCTGAGCTGGAGAAGAGGCGAAACTGCAGGGGTGCCGTATTCGTCAGACCATTTTTTAAGAAGAGTATCAAATGAAACACTCGTTGAACTTCCCTGTCCTGCGTGTTGAATTTGTTGGCGGAGTGCCTGGATTAATTCAGTTGAGTGAAGAGGGGTTGCTTGAGCCAAATTGGATACAAACCCTGTCATGAATACCAGGACAATGAGCCAAAGATGGGCATTTTTTTTCACTTTTTGGGCGATTTTACTGAGCAATGGTCGATGAAGTTTTTTGTTCGAAGCTAGGATTTCAAGTTGCCCGAGTGCGAAGTCGTTTCCTTTGAAGTCGGTCACTTTTCCGCCAGCTTCTTTGATTAGAAGTCCGCCTGCAGCCACATCCCAGGGAGATAAGCGACGTTCCCAAAAACCATCAAAAACACCGCGTGCTGTGTAGGCTAAATCCAGTGCTGCACTTCCGGGGCGGCGGACAGCTCGAGCGACCGCACTGAGATTTTCAAAGGCTTGCATTTCTGCATGCAGCCATTCGTCTTTGCGGTAGGTAAATCCAGTCGTGAGTAAAGAATCGTTCAATCGAGAAGTCGAAGAAACGTGGATCCGCTTACCGTTGACAAAAGCACCTTTTCCGCGAACAGCAGTGTAGGTTTCTTTGAGAATTGGATGATAAATCACACCTACGACCACTTCTCCTTCCCATTCTGCAGCAATGGATACGCAGAACATTGGAAATTTATGAATGTAATTGGTCGTGCCATCGAGAGGATCGATTACCCATCGCCCGGCACTCTGGGCAGCGTGGATTCCTGATTCTTCGGTGAGAAATCCAAAATCCGGAAAGGATTTTTTGAGGATACGCATTGCCGCTTTTTCAGATGCAATATCGATATCAGTGACTAGGCCCGCGCCAGCTTTTTCTCGAACACGAAGTGTTTTGCCGAAGTGATGAGCCAAGATATCGCCTGAAGCATGAGCAGCTTCGACTGCAGCTTTTAAAAGCTTTTGTGTGGACGGAGCTTTTTTCATGAATGAGTCTCCTCTTGGGTCAATTTGCGAATAGCGAATTCTCTAAAAAGTTTTCTGAGTTTTAAAGTGATCGGACCCGGTTTTCCATGACCAATAGTATGACCATCGATTCGAGTGATCGGGAATACTTCGCGAATGGTGCTGCTCAGAAATACCTCATCTGCTTCGTAAATTCGTTCTTTTGGAAAAGAAATTTCTCGAACCGGCATCTCGAGCTTTTGAGCAAGATCGATGACAAAGCGTCGTGTGATTCCATGTAGAATGCCTACATCTAGGGGTGGAGTGGCGATGATTCCTCTGCGCACGTAAAAAAGATTAAAAGTGGTTCCTTCAGTCAAATGGAGGTCTGCGTTGCACAAAAGGGCGTCATCGTAGCCATTTTCTGCTGCTTCGACATAAGCCAGGAGACAATTTAAGTAGTTTCCGGATTTGAGTGCCGGATCAAGAGCCATTGGGTGGTAACGGAGTCTGTCGACTACCTGAACTTTCATTCCCTTGTGAACTTGTTCTTCTGTCGGCTCTTGGAGAGGTTGAATGATGATCGTATAGAGAGAGGAAGTATTGACGCATGAAAGTCCGAAACCGATTTTCCCTTCTCCTCGACTGATGATGATTCGACAGTAAGCTTCAGGAGGGGTTACTTGATTTTTCGTTTTAAATTTTTTTAGAAATTCTTGATGGGTCCTCTGAATTTCTTGATGATAATGTTCGAGAGATTGCCCCAGTTTCATGCGACAAAGTTCGGCTGATCTTTGGATACGAGAAAGATGTTCATCAACTCCGAATAGCTTTCCATTGTAGCTCCGGGTGACTTCATACAGGCTATCCCCGTATAAATAAGCTCGATCAAAGATGGATACCTTTACCCAATCGCTAGGATCGAATTGATTTGAATGAGTTGAAATGATCTGACCATTGACGTTTACGATGGCGTTCTGCATAGGTAGATGAAGTATAAAGGAGAATCTGGATGCTCGAAAGTACCGAGTCCCTTTTAGAAGTTGCAAGTGCTTCAGGAGGGGGCAAGCTCCGTGTAGTCACAATTGGAATTGACGCTGAATCCTTGGATGAATTGGATCGGTTATTGACGACCTTAGGTGTTATGCCAGTAGCGCGAGTTATTGCTGCTGTGCGTAAGGTTACCCCTGCTACTTTTTTTGGTAAAGGTAAGATTGAAGAAGTCATTCAGGAATTAGAGCGTTTCAAAGCGGATGCCGTGATTGCAGACGTTGAATTATCTCCTAATCAGCTCCGCAACATCGAAAAAGAAGTATCCAAGCCTGTATTGGATCGTCCTGGTGTCATCATCGAGATTTTTTCTCAGCATGCACGGACGAAAGAATCCAAAACCCAAGTAGCTCTAGCACGGCTCCAATACCTCCTCCCTCGTTTGGCTCATTTTTGGAGTCATTTTGAACGGCAAAGAGGCGGGGGAGTGACTTCGCGTGGCATGGGTGAGCGACAAATTGAAGTGGACCGCCGTCTTGTGAAACGACGAATCTCTGTTCTTCATGAAAGACTTGATGCCATCGAACGTGAGCGCACAGTTCAGCGAGCAGGTAGAAAAGATATTTTAAAGGTTGCACTAGTCGGTTACACCAATGCGGGCAAATCGACCCTCCTGAATGCATTGACTCAGAGTCAAGTGAGAGCTGAAGATAAACTTTTTGCTACTTTAGATGCGAGCGTACGTTCACTTGATCCAGATAGTCATCCCCCAATTGTCGCCATTGATACGGTAGGGTTTATTAGTAATCTACCCCCTTCATTAGTTGCTTCATTTCGATCAACATTAGAAGAACTCAAAGAAGCAGACCTCCTTCTTCATGTAGTGGATGGAAGTCATTCAGGAGCTCGTGAGCAGCTTGAGGTGACTGAGAAAATTTTGGATGAGCTTGGGGTAGGAGAAACACCTCGAATCACAGTGCTCAATAAGATGGATCGGATCAAAATACCTGCCGAAAGAAATCAAGCAAAATTGGTGGCTCCGGGAGCCATGATGATTTCCGCTCTGAATTTACAAGAAGTGAAGCAGCTGAGAGACACGATTCTTGCTCATTTTCAAAAAAATTTAGAGTTATTAGAAATTCTTGTGCCTTATGCCGAAGGGAAAGTAGAATCGATGTTGCATCAATATGGATGTGTCGAAGTTTCCCGTCACCTGGAAAAAGGCACATTTTATCGGCTCAGGATTGAGAAAAGTTGGGCGCAGAAGTTGGGATTGGAGAAATTCCGTCTATGAGATCTCATCGAGGCTCCGTCATTAAAAGTGCAGCAATCATGATGCTTTTTTTTGTTTTGGGAGCTTCAAGTGCTACGGCTCAAACTCGGCGTGGCAATTTGAAATTAGATACTTCTTACGAATTTGTGAATGAGCCGGTAAATACCGATCAAATTTTTAAGCACGATCCTCAATTAGTGAATCCTCATCAAGCTCGATGGGTTTTGAGTCGCAAAGTTCAGCTGAAAGGCATGGATGTGCGTCATCTCGGACGAAACCGATTTGGCGTTCATACAGAAGGGGTAGACTCCAAAGCTTTAGGCTATGTTCGTGGAAATGGGCCCTGGTACAGCAACTGGTCCGAATTTCCCTGTGCTACCAAGCAGAATGAAATTTTCGCAACAGCCGAAGGCGCACGTCATGCAGTAGATGCTGCAGCTCAGTATTGGGAGGAACTTGTCAAATCCCAATTATATGCTCTTTCTAGAAAACTCAGTGAAGTTTCTGGGTCCTCTCCCGAAGTTGCATTAAAAGAAGGTCTCCAGATTTATCAAGCATGGCTTCGAAAACTTGAGAAGCAATGGCGTCAAAAAGGAGATTCGCGCGTTTACTCTGCAGAATGGCATTTTTATCAAAAACAGGCTGCTCAATCAAATCTGTGCGGGATAAGAAAAAAAGTGCATCCGCCAGTATCTCTTGCGCGTTCTTTCAGGATTGAGTCTCCTCCTCCGTTCCCTTCTTTATCTGAAGGATGGGTAAAGCCTTTAGCGCGTGCTCCCGTTCGAAGATGGGATGGATTATATTCCATTCGTTTAAATATCGAGATTGGATCTCAAGTTTTGAGTGGTCAATTTCTGATTGACTCGGATACGCCACATAGCGTGATTTCTTCGATCTGGTTAGAAAATGAAGGAGTGCTCCCATCACTGATTCGAAATTTTCATATTCCTCCTGAACCGATATCGGTCATGGGTACATCCGATATTGCACCTGTTGCTGAGGTTGATCGGGTCACAATGAGTGGGTTTCCGATTGATTTGAGTGAATTTCATATTTATGACACTGATTTTTTTCTACCCCCTCAGTTCACGGCTCCTTGCTGTGATGGGGTTTTAGGGAGTGATTTTCTAAGAAAGTACGTCGTTCAATTTAATCCAGGACCACCCAATGAGTTTTTGATCTGGCCTCGCGAAGGTTTTAGTCCCCTAGTCCGCTCAGAAGATGAGAAATCTCGGACAGGATCCGAGTTAGTGGATCCTACTTGGATTGAAACTCATATCAATCCGCAAGGTAAATTGGTGAGTGATGATTGCAAGTGGAGTTCTTCTCGAACTTTTTTTAAAGCAATAGTGCATTGGGATACTGGAGATGATGTTGAACTTGAAGCTTCTCCAGGAGTGTTCTCACCACAGATGACTCGAGGAACATTAGAATGTGATCAAAAAATTCTGATTCAAAATACTCGGCTCACTCGAGGAACTCGAAAAACCTCTGGTTATTCGCTTACCGGTGGAATTGCTTTCTTATCGAGAGGCCCATTTACAATGGATCTTCCTCACGGAAGACTTTGGTTTTCGAAGACCGCTTTAGATGCGCCGATTCGAAAAAATGAGTCCGGGCTTACTTTAAATTATTCAATTAAAAATAAAAAAAGAGTGTTGGAAGTTGATCGTATTCAACCAGGTTCTCTAGCAAAAGAATTGGTTCAAGAAGGATTGAAACTGGGGATGTCGATTTCTGCCATTGATTCTAAGCCCGTCTCACAAATGGATCTTTGGGAAGTGGATCAGCGCCTGGCAGGTGCTTATGGGGATCGCGTCATCTTAGAGTGGAAAACTCCGAGCGGTACAGAAATCAAAAAAGTACCTTTGAAAATTCGGTAGTGGTTAAGGTTGACGAGGTAATGTGACAAATTGGCAGAGCTTTAATAAATGCTGATTTTCCGAATTGTTGCATTTATTCTGAATGTCTTGAATTGCTTTGATCGTCATTAGCGGCGCTGCGGCAGAAGAGATTAGTACAAGAGCTTTTCGATAAGTCTCCTGATAGTGTGCTTCGATGCTCTTTTTGTTGTAACGACCTACACGGTGTTGAAAGGCGACATGGTCTAGTGGCGTCGTGCTGTTAGGCACTAATAATAAATAAAGAACTTTTAAAGTCTCTGGTTCAAAAATATTCTTATTTTGTGAAATTTCCTGAAAAACCTCATAACGTGCAGACATAGGAATGGAGTTCATGAACTCAAATTCAACCATCATGGCGCCTTTTTCGCGTTCGTAGTTAAAATCAGCAATTTTCTGCTGAGTTTGAGGCAGAACAAAGCCTAACTCAATCTGTTGGTTCATTTCTTTAAAGAGTTGGACGCAGAAAGTTCCATTTTCATTCGCATGAACAAAAGGAACGATGATTTCTGATAATAAAAAAAATAAGATCAGAAAAAAAAGTCTATTCACAAAACACGCGCTCCAAGCTCCATTCGGCTTGAGTGCGATGTGCGACTGCAATCAATCTTTCTTTGCAGTAAATGGTCACATGCTCATCGTAGTCATCACCAAATTCGTTTTTGCCAGGTTCTTGCTGTACGGTTAAATCAATAGGTAATGACTGGATGCCACGTTTTAAAATAGTGATTAAGACGTGTTGTTGACCTTGTTGTAGAGCGCGAGCTTCATTCTCTGTGGCTTCAGCACGAGGATACCCGTTCAAAACGTGATCAAATGGGATCCAGCAATCAAGTTCGTCCCAGTTTTTGCCGCTTTGGGTTGCTTCGCTGATCTGCGCTAATGTCCAGGCTTGGTTCAATTTAAAAGTTCCTGAGCCTGTTCGTTTCAGTTCATCGAGCATAGCAACTGACCCAGCCATTTTTGCAAGATCTTTAGCTAGAGTTCGAATATAGGTACCTGAACTACAACTGACACGGAACGAAGCATGTGGTTTTTCGTAATTCAGGATATCAAAGGAATAAAGGTGACAAACTTTCGGCTTCCGATCTACTTCAATTCCTTGACGAGCTAATTCATAGAGGGGCTTGCCGTCTTTTTTTTTGGCCGAGTGCATCGGCGGAGTTTGCAAATAAGGCTGAAGCGTAAAGGTTGTAGACAAAGCCTGAATTTGCTCACGCGTTTCTGGGATTTCTCTCGAAGTCTCAGAAATAGCTTCGGTCGGATCACCAGGAATAGTTGTTTCTCCAAAACGGATGATACCTTCATAACATTTTGAAGAATTGAGAAAATACCGAGCCAATTTAACTGCTGGACCTACACAGACAATCAAAAGCCCAGTTGCAAATGGATCAAGAGTTCCTCCATGCCCAAGTTTTGGAACCTCTCGTTTTTTGACTTGGTATTTTTCCATCCAGAGTTTTTGAAGAGATTCGACTATTCCAAATGAAGAAATTCCTGAGTGCTTATGAATAAGTAAGGCCCCACTAGTGGGGGCCTTAGAATTTGCAATGTTCATCGAGAAAACCCTAAAAAAACCTAAAATTAGGTAGGATCAGAGCCCGACTTTGAACCACTCGCGGAATCACTTGCACCAATTTCCTTGAGGAGTTCATTGACACGCAGAACATTTTCTAACCCGCGATCTTCTTTAAAAATCAAAGAAGGAATATGTCGGACGGTTAGCACACGGGCTAGATGACGCCGTAAATATCCTGATGCAGAAGCAAGACCTTCGAGACAATCTTTGATCTCTTTTTGTCGCGCGTTAGCTTCAGCTTCGGTCTCTTCTTCGATTCCCAAGAGGGATTTTCCAAGAAGAGAGATCATCACGGTTGCCTGGCCGCCATCCGGAGTGACTTTGACTGATGTAATGGTCAAAAGTGGAACTCGAGGATCCTTAACTTCTCTTGGGATGACCATCGAAAGTTCTTCGAGGATCACGGCTTCCAAGCGAGCTTTGCGTGTTTCATTCATAATAATACTACCTTACGAAAAATACTTCTTACAGATCTGATAGTTGCGGAGTCACCATCTCGATCTGGTAAGCCTCGATGATATCGCCCGGTTTGATATCGTTATAATTTTCGATACCAATACCGCACTCATAACCAGTTGCGACTTCCTTAGCGTCATCCTTAAATCGTCTCAAGGAGGACATCTTGCCTTCGAAAATCACGCGGCTATCACGCAGCAAGCGAACATTGGCTCCACGGATGATTTTGCCATCGATGACTGCCGAACCTGCGATGGTTCCAATTTTTGGAACAGAGAAAGTCTGACGAACTTCTGCGCGTCCCAAGAATTTTTCGACCTTCTTTTTATCCAGAAGACCGCTCATTGCCTTCTTCACATCATCCAAGAGTTCGTAAATGATGTTGTAGCACTTGATGTCCACATGCTCAGCCTCGGCTACTTGTCGAGCCTTGGTTTCAGGGCGGACATTGAAGCCGATGATGATCGCATTTGAAGCACTTGCTAGCAGTACGTCACTTTCGGTGATGCCACCTGCAGCTGAATGGATGACTTCGACTTTAACCTTTTCTGTAGAAGTCTTTTTAAGGCTTTCGCGAATTGCTTCAACAGAGCCAAAAACGTCTGCTTTGAGAATGACTTTGAGTTCTTTGACATCTCCAGCTTGAATCTTAGCGAAAAGGTCGTCTAGGCTGACTTTGCCTTTTTCTCCGGAGATCTTGGCGCGATCTTTTGTCTGACGATGTTCAGCGATCTCACGAGCATCTGCTTCAGAAGCAGTGACATTGAAGTGCTCACCGGCATTGGGCACGCCTTCAAAACCTAAGATTTCAACAGCGATACCTGGGCTTGCGCTCTTAACAAGATGACCTTTATCGTCAGTTAAAGCTTTGACCTTACCTGCATAAGGTCCTGAGACGATCGGGTCAGATACTTTCAGAGTGCCTCGTTCAATCAGCACGCTGACCACTGCGCCTCGGCCTTTTTCCAATCGAGATTCAAGTACGGTACCTGATGCAGCAGTATTGGGGTTGGCTTTGAGGTCGAGCATTTCTGACTGAAGAAGAATCGAATCGAGAAGTTTATCGATATTGATTTTCTTGAGGGCAGAAACCGGAACAAACATGGTTTCTCCGCCCCAGTCTTCAGCCAAGAGATTGAGTTCAGCCAAAGCTTGCTTCACCTTATCGGGATTAGCTCCTGGCTTATCGATCTTATTGACTGCAACAATGATCGGCACTTGAGCTGCTTGAGCGTGGCTTAATGCTTCACGGGTTTGCGGCATGACGCCGTCATCAGCAGAGACGACGAGAATGACGATATCGGTAACGTTGGCACCGCGAGCACGCATGACTGTGAATGCTTCATGGCCCGGCGTATCGATGAAGGTGATCAACTTTCCATTTTTTTCAACCGTGTAAGCACCGATGTGCTGAGTGATGCCACCCGCTTCGTCCGCTGCGACATTGGCTTCACGAATCGAGTCAAGCAGTGTTGTCTTTCCGTGGTCGACGTGGCCCATAATAGTAACCACAGGAGGGCGAGGTTGAAGCTCGTCTTCCTTGTCTTCCGGAGTCGTTGCTTGAGCGAGAACAGCGCCTTCGTTGAAAGCAATGTTCTTCGTTTCATATTGATATTCAGAAGCAACCAAGGATGCTGTTTCAAAATCCAGAGATTGGTTGATTCCGACCATCTGACCCATGCCCATGAGCTTACGGATCAATTCGACTGCCTTAATGCTCAGTGCATTGGCGAGAGCCTGTACGGTAATCGTGTCGTGCATTTCGACCATGCGTTTTTGCGCTTTAGCCGTGGTCATTTGAGTCTTTTTAATTTCCTTGCCCAGAGGGATCTTCTTTTTCTTAGGAAGGAAGACCATTTCTTTTTTGCGATAATCTGCAAAACGAACGTCTTCTGGACGAATCTCGACCTCACGACCTCCACCGCGTTTTTTTGCGGCTTCTTCCTCAACCATTTGATCGAGGTTTTCTTTGGTCATTTTAATGATGCGATAGCCGTCTTTCTCCTGAGTAGTTGCAGCAGGCTTCACAATTGCTGCTGATTTTGGTGTAATCGGAGGAGCTGGCTTAATCACTGGACGAGGAGGAGGAGCCGTCGGTTCCACAATCTTCAGAATGCTTTTTCTAGGTGGAGCCTGAGGGCGCACAAATGGCGCAATAGGTGGACGTTCTTTTTTAACTGGCGGTGTAGGTTGCTGTTGCACTGGCGCAGCTTCTTTCACTTGCTCAACAGGAGCGGTTGGCTTGGGCTGTAAAATAGCCTCAGTGGTTTCTGCCGAAGATTGAGAACTTACTTGCTGCTGAGGCTTTTCCTGGGCAGTCGGAGCAGCTTCCATCTTTTCTTCTGGAGTAGCTGCTACTAGCTCAGGTTGTTCAGAGGATGGAGTTTCAATCACTTTCACTTCTTCGACGACTTGAGCAGCAGAAGTTTCTAATTCAACTGGTGCGCCAGGTGGGGTTTCTGAAGTTGGGTGAAAATCTGTCGTGGGTGCAGCAATCACTTCTTCCTGATGGATCGGGTGCTGCTCACTTGTGACTGGAGCGGCTGCAGCAGGCATCGTTTGATGAGTGACTGTTTCTGTCCCGCCATCTGACTTAGTTCGTCGACGAATGACCGTCGAAGCAGCTCGTTTTTCAACAGACGTCTCTGGAGCAGCTGCAGTGGCTGCAACTGCTAAATCAGTCGTTTTCTTTTTTGTTCGAGGAGCAACTTTCTTGACGACTTTAGTTTCAGCAGGAATGCTGCCAAGCGGTGATTTCAAAGTAGTTCGAGCAACTTGGAGCTCTTCGCCACCTAGTTCGCTCATGTGATTTTTTACATTAATATTTAGGCTCTTGAGTGTGTCCACCAAGGAAAGCGGGGTTACCCCTAGCTCCTTGGCTAGCTCATAAACCTTCAGTGTTTGTTGTTCAGACATCAGGGTCATTCCTCGTTACTTAGCCTTGTCCTTCGCCATCAGATTCTTTTTCAGAATCCGAAGAAGAGGCGGTAGTCTCAGTGCCAGCTTGACGCATCATTTCGCGTAGACGTTCTTCTGCTAGAGTCTTTGCATCCTTGGCGCTGGGTTGTGCTGTAAAAGTACCTTTGCCATCGTCGGTCGGCGTAGCCGCAAGGACGTCACCGGCTTTTTCAATCACGGCCATAGCTGCGGTCTTCAATTTCTGTGCTGTTTCAATGGCATCATAACCAGGAATCTTCTGAAGATTCTCAGTGGGAGTCTCAGCAACTTGGCGAACATTCAAGAAGCCCGCCTGATAAATGGCATGAGCAATCGTTTCATTGACGCCTTCAATATGTTGCAGATTGAAGATCGCTTCACTCGTTCGTTTTTTTAGCTTGGATTTCGAGATGATATCCAATCTCCAACCCGTGAGCTGGGCAGCTAAACGAACATTTTGCCCTTTTCGGCCAATCGCAAGTGAAAGCTGATTGTCTTCCACCATGATTTCCATGCTCTTGTTGCGTTCATCGACATGGATGGATGAAATTTCAGCAGGAGCAAGAGCCGATCGTACAAACATAACTGCATTATCCGACCAAGGAATAATATCAATTTTTTCGCCCTTGAGCTCTTGAATTACGTTTTGTACGCGGATTCCCTTCATACCAACGCAAGCGCCTACTGGATCGACATCACGATCTTTTGATGCAACAGCGATCTTGGAGCGAGCACCAGGTTCGCGCGCGCACAGCTTGATTTCTACGATGTTTTCCCGAATTTCGGGAACTTCCATTTCGAAAAGCTTCATCAAATATTTAGGCGACGTGCGGCTGAGGTAGAGTTGTGGACCTCGAGTGCTCATCGCTACATCTGCGAGATAAGCTTGAACACGATCCCCAGGTTTAAAAACTTCTCCAGGAATAATTTCAGAGCGTGGGAGAAGTGCATCTGTTTTACCTAAATCGATGACCAGATTACCACGTTCAACGCGTCGAGCGATACCGGTAATGATTTCGCCTTTGCGATGAATGTATTCATTAAAAATGATTTCTCGCTCAGCGTCGCGAACTTTTTGGAAAATGACCTGTTTGGCAGTTTGAGCATCGATTCGACCAAAGTCGACACCTTCAACCTTAACGCCGAGTTCGTCACCCACGACAGTCTCTGGGTCAAGTTTGCGTGCTTCTTTGAGATCGATTTCTTCAGACTCTTCGAGCATTTCCGGTTCGCTATCGACAACCTTCTTAAAGAGAAAGAGATCAACCTCTCCGGTCTCAGTATTATAATGTGCTTCCAGTACAGCATTCTGGCCGTATTTTTTCTGGGCAGCCATCAGCATGGCTTGCTCGATGGCGCTAATAATAATTTCTTTTTTTATCCCGCGGTCTTTACCGACGCTTTCAATCACACGGCTCAGTTCGGAAGCGTTCATGATCTTCTTTACTCTCTTTCGTTGCCGCCAAAATCAATGAATTGAGGTTCAAGATTGGCTTTGGCTATGAGGGGAAAAGGAATGGCGACCTTCTCCGCGCTGTTTGTGAGGGGCTCGGCCTTATCTTTTTCAGAACCATTTCTGGCTTTGCCCTTTTTTTGCGGTTTTTTTCCTGAGGTTTGTGCAATCTCAAGAATCACGCGATTTTCATGGAAACCTTTTAGGGTTCCCAAAAAATTTTTCTGTTTGGGATTACGTGTTTGATAGCTTTCGTTATTGAGCTCTTCGGCTGTGAGTGGTCTGTACACGTGGATTCGAGCTTCTTTACCTGAAAATCGTTGGTAATCCCGAGGCGTTCGCAATGGGCGATCTACGCCGGGAGATGAAACTTCGAGTTCATAAGCACCTTTAAACAAGGCCTCGATTTCTGGCAGTTGGTCTAAAGGTTCGTCTAAAGCGCGAGTGACTTTGACACAATCTTCGATGCCAATCGCTTTTACTGCTGAGTCTAGTGTGCCAGAATCATTTGGCAGGCTTTCGGAGCTTTCATTGAAATCGATGAAAATCCTAAGAGTTTTATTGCGATGATTGATCATCTCAAGATGAACGATCTCATATCCTAGCTGTGCAATCAGCGGATTAATCAGGTTAATGAGTTGGTCGGTTTTAGTTTGTTGTTCGTTCATTCTTAGTCTTATAGTACGAAAGACGCCTTCCTTCGGTTCTTAGGCCTGCTTCGAGAGGCTTTGTTTTTATTACGGGTGATTAAGGTGATCCCAAAATCCCCTCTTGAATAGCATGGAATAAAGAGGGAGTCCAAGGGGGATTTGGCATCAGTGCTTGACAGGAGCAAAGACCCTTGGTCGAATTGAGCAAAAAACACATGAATTTACATAAAATGTCTAATAATATCAACATTTTGGTTGGCTTTTTAATTGTTTCTGTCTTTGCATTGCCTGCGCAATCAATAGAAAAACCTGTTCTTAAAGGGGTTTTGAATACTTTTTCGACTTCACCTCAATCTATTCGTTCTTTGCGGGCATGGACGTTGGAAGATCTGTCTAGTTTATCTCCCATTTCGAGTCATGAGAAGGATCCCCTGAGTGGTCACTTTTCCCAATGGAAAGGGGTTCTGATCTCTAAATGGATCGAAAAAGAGCTTTCAGAATTGCCTCTCGAGCAAAGATCCGAAGTCGATCTTCTGATTCTCAAAAATCAAAAAGGAGAGCAGGCTATTCTTCCTCGGCACGTGGTCAAGGCGTTTCCAGTGATGCTCGCTTGGGAAAAAGATCGAAAGATTTTTTCTGACAAAGATCAAGGGTTCACCGTGGTCCTGCCTTGGAGTTCGAATTCTCAGAAAATGATGCGCGGAAATCTCAATTGGTCTGCTTATCAGATTTCAGGGGTCAGCGAGGTCCAACTGACGAGTTATCAAGCGCGTTTCAGCAATTTGTTCTTAAAACGCCGTACCGATCCTGCGGCGGTTCGGGGCGAAAAGATGGTGGTTGAAAACTGTGTGAGTTGCCACGTGTAGTCGCTCACTTTAAAACATTCAAAATTTTTGATTTTATTTACGCCTTAAGTTCAGCCGCGCGCGGAGTGTTTTTCAGATAGCGACCTGACGGCCCAATCGGTTTCTATACAATATTTA
>Ga0172367_10001967_pt1 | contig 28986 bp, 20 predicted proteins | sample Lak10m_FD_114542 | JGI IMG/M metagenome (GOLD analysis project Ga0172367, IMG submission 114542) | Freshwater microbial communities from Kabuno Bay, South-Kivu, Congo - kab_022012_10m | ecosystem: Environmental > Aquatic > Freshwater > Lake | place: Democratic Republic of the Congo: South-Kivu...
CCGCCGTGGGGATGAAGAGTTCCTCTTGCCGTGCCGTGCGTCGTCCCAGTGCCATGCCCACGGTGGACGCGCAGGTTGTTTCACGCGTTACGCATTGGCGTGATTTTTTAACGGGCTGCTAGCCTGTGGCCTTCAGCCGCCACCAAGCCGCTTCCACCCAGAAGAACTGCGAATAGTAGAGTTTCGCATAGTCGTAGTGCGCGATGACGCGTTCGACGGCGGCGGCGCGTTGTTTCAGAACGGTCGCGTCCGGGGCCAGCGTGACGACCCATGCGGCGGCGGTTGGCTCGCGGATGAACTCGGTTTCCTTGGCGCGGCGCGGCGCGACTTTCAGGAACTCCCGCAACTGTGCCTGCGCGAGCTGTTGTGCCTCCGTCTCGGTCTGCTGCGGCTTCCACAGCGCGTTCATCACGCGCCAGTCCATCTCGAAGCGGCTGGTGTCCGCGTGGTCGAAGCGCTCGGCGAGCGGCAGGCTCTTGAGCGCGAGGTCGGCGCTGGCTTGCAGGCCACGGGCATACGCGGCGCGCGTGGCCGCGTCCTTTTCCATCTCCCACAAGGCCCGCACCGCGCCGACGCAGGTGCAGGAGGTCCACGAGTGATGCCTGGCGTAGTGGAAGACCATGCCGCGCTCGCAGATTTGCAGCCGCGTGAGCTTCTCTGGCCCGCCCGTCTCGGCGAGCGCGGTGCGATAACGCGTGCCCCACTGCGCGTCGCCGGTGAGGGCGTGCATCAGCTTGCAGACGAAGAGCAGGCGCGGGGCGCTGTCGAACTCAAACCCGGCGAAGGAGCCGCGCCGGTTGAACGGCGGTTCCGCCGGCATGGCCCAGTTCAGCTTCACGATGGCGTCGGCGACCTCGACGAGCTTGGCCGTGATGCGGGCGCGTTCCGCCGGTGTGGCGAGGCCGGCATCAAGGTAGCGCCACAGGCCGAGGAACCACGGCGACATCTGGTCGTTCGAGCCCATTGGATAGTGCGACCGGCCATCCGTGCTCACGCCGCGCGCGACCATGCCTTTGACCTCGCTGACCGACGCGAGCAGTAGCAGGCCCTCCATCAAGCGCCGGGCCTTCGCCGCGTCGGCGTCCGCGCGCGTGTGCCGCCAGCGGTTCACGGCGGCGTCCATGTAGAGGCCGTTGAACATGGGGCCGTTTTCGATGGGGCTCCACCAGCCGAGGGCGTTGGGCTTGCCCGCGCGGCATTCCTCCGGCGTAGGCAGCGACACCGAGCCGTCCATCGCCGCGAAGTCAATCATCACGCCATGCCGGTCAATGAACCGCCGCCAAATCTCCGCGTGCGCCTGCTCGGCGGCGGCAGCGGTGGTGCGTTCGGCGGCGGAAACTTCAGGGAGCAAAGCCGGGGCCGTCGTGGCGGCGAGCGTCGTGTGGAGGAAGCGGCGGCGGTTCATGGCTTCTTGGCCGGGGAGATGCGTTTCGCCTTCTTGGCCGACTGGGTGAGGGCCAGGTAATTCTCGCTCGTGACGACTTTGCGTCCACTGCGCTGCTCCAGTTCGTGCCGGGCGTTGCCAGCCACGGTGCCACCTTCGCGCGCCGCCTGCTTCGTCTGCGGCAAACCTTGAGCGTCCTTGTTCCGCGTGATTTCCGTTGTCGCCGCCTCGCCCAGCATCGAGAAGATGAGTTCGAGGTCGGTCATGTGGTCGCGGAGATTCTCGCGCTTGAGGCGCTTGAACTCGGCGTATTCCGTCGGCGTGAGGCCGAAGGTGGCCTTGGAAATCTCGGCGGTGAGGATGGCGTAATCGCGCTGCTCCTTCACGCCGCGCTGCTTCCACTCGTCGGTCAGCTCGTCGCGGATGGCGATGGAGCGCATCCGCTTCTCAATCCAGTCGGCGGAGTAGCCCTTGGCCTGGTAGAGCGCGCGGGTGCGCTTGGTCGCCAGCTCGGGGTCTTCAATCTCCTGCATCCGCTCGTAGCCCACACGCGCGAGCCAACGCTTGAACGGCTCGGCTTTCGGGCTGGGAATGCTCTGAATCAGGCGGAAGATGCCCTCTGTGTTCCAACACTGGAGCGACTGTTTGCCGCCCGCAGTGTCGAACGGCAAACCAAGGGGGGTGGCAAGTTGCCCCCCCCCTTTGAAAGCCTCCGCAAGCGGCAGGTCGCGCCGGCGCATGTCCTTCAAGTAGCCTTGCGGATTGGCTGAGTCCGTCAGCGCCGCCACGACATCCGTGATGACAAACCACCACTCGTGGTTGTGGATGACGCGGCGGATTTCGCGCCGCTGGAACAGCGCGATGCGGGAGCCGGGTTGATTGGACTCGCTGCTCATTGAACCACCACTGTGAAGCCGCTACTTCGCGGTCACTTTGCCAGCGCCCGTGCCCTTGAGGCTGAAGTCGTCGTAATGCACGTCCACCGGGTTCGTGGTGAGACTCACGAGCGACTTGGTGGCGTGGTTGATGCCGTCGGACTCGAACGAGCCGACGAGCTTGCCGTCAATCAGCACGCTCACCTCGGCACCCTTCGTCCGCACGACGAGCGTGTGCCAGTCTTGGAGGCTCACAGTGGTGGGAATGCGCTTGGCCTTGGTCGCCAGCAGTTTCTTGTCCGCGTCGGTGAGTTGGTTGGCCTTCTTGCGGTCGTAGAGGCCGCCAGTGAGGTCGAAGCCGCCGGTCTTGGCGTCGGCGATGTTCACGGCCGTCGGGCTGATGCTGACGCTGCAAATGTGTCCGGCGTGCGAGCCTTTGTAATCCTTGTCGTCGAACCACACGTTGAAGCTCTTGGCCTTGTTGCTGGTGAAGCGGAACTTCACGGACACTTCGAGGTCGCGCTCGCCGGGGAACTTGATGTTGTCCACGGCGGAGTGGTCGGAGGTCGGCGCGGTGATGCCGATGAGCACGCCGTCCTTCACGACACTGCTGCTCTTGTAGTGGCCCCAGCGCGGGCCGAAGCCGTCGGCGGAAAAGTCGTCGGCGAAAATCATGCGGCTGTAGTAGCCGGCCGGCTCGGCGGCGGAGGCGATGATGGTGGTGAGGGATGCAACGGTGAGGGTGAGGAATATTTTCATGGCGCAGTCTTAACCTGCCGACGGGCAATTGGGCAGCGAAAAGCGCGGCGCACTCCGCAGCTTGACCCGTCAGCCCTCAGGCCGAATGATGTCCGCATGAACAAGCTCCTTACCGGTCTCGCCGTCGGCCTGTCGCTTTCCGCCGCGTCCGCCGCGTCCGCCGCCGACTACACGCTGCACTCGTTCCAGAAGATTCTCGTGACGACGAACTTCCTCTGCGAGGGCGCGGACTTCGCGGACTTCAACAAGGACGGGAAGAAGGACGTGGTCGCCGGGCCGTATCTCTTCCTCGGGCCGGACTTCAAGCAGCGCGTGGAATACACCCCGCCTGCCGCCAAGCCCTACGACCCCGCCAAGGGCTACTCCGACTACTTCCTCACCTTCACGCATGACTTCAACAGCGACGGCTGGCCGGACATCCTCGTGTATTCGTGGCCCGGCAAGGAAACCGCCTGGTATGAAAACCCGAAGGGCGTCGCCGGCCACTGGCCGCGCCACATCATCTTCGCCGTAACGGACAACGAGTCCCCGCAACTCGGCGACATGAACGGCGACGGGAAGCCCGAACTCATCGTCCACACCGGAGGCCAGCTCGGCTTCGCGGAACTCGACTGGAAAGACCCGACCAAGCCCGCGAAGTTCTGGGCCATCTCACCGACCGACACTAAGAAGTATTTCCGCTACACGCACGGCTACGGCTTCGGCGATGTGAACGGCGACGGCCGCGCGGACATCCTCGACCGCGACGGCTGGTGGGAGCAGCCCAAGGACTATCGTGCCGGCGGGCAGTGGAAGTTCCACGCCGTCCCCTTCGCCCCCGCCGGCCTGCGCGGCGGCGGCCAGATGCTCGTGTATGACGTGAACGCCGACGGCCTGGCCGATGTCATCACGAGCTGGGACGCGCACGGCTACGGCCTGGCCTGGTATGAAGGCCAGCGCGAAGGCGGCGTGGTGAAGTTCCGCGAGCACGTCATCATGAACAATAAGCCGGAGCACAACCGCTACGGCGTGAAGTTCTCCCAGCCCCACTCCCAGACTCTGGTGGACATGGATGGTGACGGCGTGAAGGACCTCGTCACCGGCAAGCGCTTCTGGGCGCACGGCCCCGGCGGCGACGCCGAACCGAACGCGCCCGCCGTGCTCTACTGGTTCAAGCTCCAGCGCCGCGCGGACAAGACGGTGGACTTCATCCCGCACCTGATTGACGACAACTCTGGCGTCGGCACGCAAATCACCGCCGGTGACATCAACGGCGACGGCCTGCCCGACGTGGTCTCCGGCAACAAGAAAGGCCTCTCCGTCTTCCTGCACTCGGCGAAGAAGGTGTCGAAGGCCGAGTGGGAGAAGGCGCAGCCGCAGCCGGTGAAGTAGCACGACATTCCGATGTCGTGACTGGTGGGCATCACTCGACGAACCGACTCGCCATTGGAATGGCGAGCTACTTTCCGCCCGCCTTCTTGAGCACTTCGGCCAGCGTCACCTCGGCACCGCCACGGCGCTTGCTCTCGTCGGCGGCTTCCATGAAGGCGAGGATCTCGATGGTCTCCTCGGGCTTCACCGGCACGACGCCGGTCTGGAAGGCTTTGATGGCCTCGACCACGAGCGGCGCATAGCCGTCGTAGGCACCGATGGGAGCCTCGCCCTTCTCGCCCTTGGCCAGACCGGTGTAGCCCTTGGCCTCACGGAAGACGCCAGTGCGCCCGCCCTTCCACTTGCCGATGACTTCAATCTTGCCGTCGGCCGTGGTGCCGCGCTTCACGCTCTCGCAACCGGTGCCCATGACAGTGAACAGGGTTTCGCAGCCGTGGACACCATACCAGAAGAGGTCGGGGTGGTGCTCCTCGAGGCTCGCCGGGCTGGTGGTCTCGGCGTAAGTGACCTTGCCGATGGAGCCGGCACGGACAGCCTGCGCGGCCTTGCCATAGCGAAGGGACGAAGAACTCCAGACGGGCACTTTGGCGGCCTTGGCGAGGCGGAAGATTTCCAAGGCATCCTTCAGGGAGCCGGCCATGGGCTTGTCAATGAAGAGGGGCTTGCCCGCCTTGATTACGGGGATGGCCTGCGCCAAGTGCGGCCGGCCGTCCACGCTCTCGATGAACACGGCGTCCACGTTCTTCACCAGCTCCTCGACGGTGTCGTAGAGCTTCACGTTGTATTTCTCGACGAGCGTCTTGGTGAAGCCCTCCACGCGGTCGCGGCTGGACGGGATGTCCATGCTGCCGCCCTTGACGGCCCCGACGACCTTCGCGCCGGGCACATGGGCCTTGTTCTCCGGGTTGTTGAGAATGTCCGTGAAGGCCGGCACATGCGAGGTGTCGAGACCGATCATGCCGATGCGCAATTCGGCGGCGGACGCGGAACAAACGGCGGTGAAGGCCAGCAGGCCGAGGATGAGGAATGATTTGCGGTTCATGTTGTGTGGTTTCGGATGCGGGAGCTTCGACCGTGCGTGCGGCGGGGAAATTCGCAGCGTGACGCGGGGAGTTTCACTTCCAACCCGGAGCAGCCACACGAATTGAGGGCGGAACACGAACCATTTTCCCCATTCGTGTTCCGCCCTCAATTCGTGTGGACAGGGCAGGCCGGCGCGTCGGCACTCGCCCTCCGGCCCGCCCACCGCTACACTCCGCCCGTGAACATCCGCGTCTGCGAAGCCGACCTGCATCTGCACAATCTGCACACGCGGATGCCGTTCAAATACGGCATCGCCACGATGACGCACATGCCGATGGCCTTCGTGCGCGTGGCGCTGGAGATCAGCGGTCGGACGACGCTGGGGGTGGCGGCGGACCTGCTGCCGCCGAAGTGGTTCACCAAAGACCCCGCGCGCGAGGTGCTCGATGAAATCCACGAGATGCTGGATGTCATCGAGACCGCGCTGGAGACAGCGGAGGAGCAGAACGCGCCGAGCGTGTTTGACCTGTGGCTGCAACTCTACGATTCGCAAACGGCATGGGCGGCGGCAGAGAACAAGCCCCCGCTGCTCGCCCACTTCGGCACCTCACTCGTCGAGCGCGCGGTGATGGACGCCTTTTGCCGCGCCATCGCGAAGCCTTTTCACCGCGCGCTGCTCGACAACGACTTCGGCATCCGGCTCGGCGAGCTGCGCTCCGAACTGGATGGCTTCTCGCCCGCCAAGTGGCTGCCCGCTCGCCCACACGGAGAGGTCATCGCGCGCCACACCGTGGGCTTGAGCGACCCGCTAACGGACGCGGACATCGCGGATGGCGAACACTTGAACGACGGCCTGCCGCAGTCGCTCGTCGCCAGCATCCGCGTGTATGGCCTGCGCCACTTCAAGCTCAAGGTGAACGGCGACCTCGCGCGCGACACGGAGCGGCTGCGGCAAATCGCGCGGGTCTTGCAGGCGGAGTGCGGGGGCGACTTCGCCTTCACGCTGGACGGCAACGAGCAGTTCAAATCCTTCGCTGAGTTCCGACAATTTTGGGAGACACTGCGCGCGGACGAGTCGCTCAAGCCGTTTCTGACGAAGCTCCTGTTTGTCGAGCAACCGCTGCACCGCTCGCTCGCGCTGCACAAGGATGCCGCCGCCGCGCTGGCCGACTGGCCGGAGCGCCCACCCTTCATCATTGATGAGTCGGACGGCGAGCTGGACAGCCTGCCCGCTGCGCTGGCGCTCGGCTACGACGGCACGAGCCACAAGAACTGCAAGGGCGTCATCAAGGGCGTGGCGAACCGCTGCCTGCTCGCGCACCGGCAGCAACAGTCGCCCGCGCGGCCCTTCCTGATGAGCGGCGAGGACTTGTGCAACGTCGGTCCAGTGGCGCTGCTGCAAGACCTCGCGGTCTGCGCCGCGCTGGGCATCAAGAGTGTCGAGCGCAACGGCCACCACTACAACGCCGGCCTCTCGCAGTTCCCACGCGTCGTGCAGGAGGACATCCTCCGCGCGCACTTCGACCTTTATCACCCCAGCCCCGCCGGCTGGCCGACGCTGACCATTGAGCGTGGGCGCATCGCGCTCGGCTCGGTGAACGAGGCGGCGTTCGGTGTGAAGTTCCTGCTGAATACCGGGCAGTTCACACCGGCGGACGCGTGGGAGTGGGAGTGAGCAGGGGGATGCGACGATGAGCACGAAGCATTTTTCTGCGAGGTGGCGCGTGTTGCGTGTTGCGTGTTGCGTGTTGGCGACCGAACGCGACGAGTCTTTTCACGCAACACGCAACACGCAGCACGTTTAGCCCATGCGCCCGCACCACCGCACCTCGGCCATCGTGCTCGCGCTCGTCGCGGTGGTGTTCGCCGTCTTCTTCCGCACGCTGGAGTCGGGCTTCCTCCGCTGGGACGACGACATCAACGTCTTCGAGAACCCGCGCGTGCAGGGGCTGACGGCGGAGAACCTGCGCTGGATGTTCACCGACTTCGAGCAGGCCATCCGCTACAAGCCGCTCTCGTGGCTGGCGTGGGCGCTGGTGCATGAGGTCTTCGGACTGAACCCCTTTGGCTACCATCTCGCGAACGTGCTGCTGCACTGCGTGAACACGGTGCTGGTCTTCCTGCTCATTCGCCGGGTGCTGACGCTGTCTTCCTCCCTTGCCCCCAGCGGGGGAGAGGGCCGGGGTGAGCGGGCGACCGGATCTCCTTCCGCACTCCGCGTTCCGCGATCCGCGCTTGATCAGAGCCTCCTCACGTCGGCTCCCACGATGGATGCTTGCGCCGCGCTCGGTGCGCTGCTCTGGGCGGTGCATCCCCTGCGCGTCGAGCCGGTCGCATGGGTCACGGGGCTGCCGTATCATCTCGCGCTGTCCTTCGCGCTCCTCGCCGCGCTGTTCTATCTGGGCGCGAACTCAATGGCTGCCGCGCCGGCGGAACGCGCCCGTGACTACTGGCTCTCCGTCGCCGCGTTCGCGCTCGCGGTGCTCTCGTATCCGATCGTGCTGGGCTTCGTCGCCGCGCTGGTGGCATTGGACTTCTACCCGCTGCGCCGGTTTCAGCGTGGTGATTCAGCCAGTCTCGTGGACGCCGCCGCCCGAAAGGTCTGGCTGGAAAAGGCCCCCTTCCTCCTGCTGTCCGTCGCGCTTGTGGCGGGCACGGTCTATGGCCGGTTCTTCGTTACCGGGGATTGGTCCAAGCCGATGAATCTGGGGGAGTTCACGGTTTTAGCGCGCCTGATGCAGGCGTTCTACCTCTGGGCCTACTACGTGTGGAAATCCCTCGTGCCGCTCGACCTTGGCCCGTTCTACACCACGCTGCTGGAAAACCGCCCGTTCGACCCGGCGTTCACCGCCAGCGCGATCACGGTGATTGGAGTGAGCGCAATCCTGCTGACACGCTGGCGGCGGTGGCCGGCGGCGCTGGCCTTGTGGTTCGCGCATCTCGGCCTGCTCGTGCCCATGCTGGGCCTCACGGAGCGGCCGCACTATCCGCACGACCGCTACGCCATCGTGAACGGCGTGCTCATCGCCATCGCCGCAGCCGGGCTGCTTTGGCGCTGGCGCAATGGTCCCTGGCGACGACCCGCATTGGTGACGGCCGGAATCCTGGCCGCCCTCTGCGTGGTCGCCAGCCAGCGTCAGGCGCGCGTGTGGGAAAACGACTTCGTGTTCTTCGAGGAATTGCTCCGCCGCCTGCCACCCACCAGCCATTACCGCTCGGTGGCCTTGCTCAAGCTCGGCAACGCCCACGCCGACGCGGATGCGGACGCGAAGGCCGAGGCGTGCTACCGGGAGGCGCTGGCGCTGAATCCCAACACCACCTTCGTGCAACTGCCCTACAACTTTGGCAACGTGCTGGCCCGCCAAGGCCGCTGGGCCGAGGCCGAGGCCGCCTACGCCAAGGCCGTCGCCCTGGCCCCACACCACCTGGCCGCACGTAACAACTACGGCATTGCGCTGGCGCGGCAGGGGAAGTTCGCCGCCGCCTTCGCGCAGTTTGACGAGGCGCTGCGCTTCAAGCCGGACAGCGCGGCCACACACTTGAATTACGGCATCGCGCTCACCAGCAAAGGCGACTTGGGCCGCGCGGTGGAGAGTCTCAACCGCGCCCTGCAACTCAACCCTCTGAACGCCGAGGCGCACACGCAACTGGCAGCGGTGCTGGCGAAACTGGGAAAAACCGACGAGGCCAGGCAGCACGCGGCGGAGGCGGAGCGGTTGAAGCAGTTCCGCGAGCCGCGCTAGGCCCCGCTCAGGCGGGAGCCGCTGGTCACCGTCTCGGCCAGTTGAGGTGCTTGTGGAGGAAGTCGTAGGTGCCCTGGCCGTTGATGGTGTGCGGGCCGTCGAAGTGCTCGATCTCCGCGCGGTCGCCGATGCCGAGCTTGTTGTAGAAGCGACGGATCTTGGCGAACTCGAAGTTCACCCACTCGTCAATGCCCACGCCGTCTTCGTGCCCGCGCTCGACCATGAAGGGCCGCGGCGCGATCAGCGCGGCCATCTCGGCGTAGTTGAAGGTGTGGCCGAGGTTCCACTCGAAGATCTCGTATTCGCCCGTGAACATGTAGCTGCCGCGCCAGTCCACGGTCGCGTTCTTCCAGACCCATTCGTTGAAGTCCGCCGAGCAGATGCTCAGGCAGTAGCCGTCGAGGGCGGCGGGAATGCGCATCGCGGACTTGCCGCCATAGCTCAGGCCGTAGAAGCCGATGCGCTTGGCGTCCACGAAGGGCTGCGCGCCGAGCCACTCCAGAATCCGCTCGTGCTGCGCGAAGATGACGGAGAAGAGGTGCTGGCCCAGCGGATTCGCCAGCCGCTGGAGGTTGCGGAACTCGTCCTTGCCGCGATACGGGTTGTGCGGCGCGAAGACGATGAAGCCGCGCTCGGCCAGGGCGGTGGCGAAGCCCTTGTAGGCGGCCCAGGCGCGTTCCACCTTGTTCGTCGTCACGGTGTCCATCGGCACGCCTTCGAGACCGTGCTGGCAGACGACGACGGGGCGGCGTTCACCGGGCCTGAGGTCTTTGGGCAGCAGGAGAATCCCCCACGCAAACACATCCGGCAGCACGTCGAGCGTCATGTCGTAGCCGGTGAACTTGGCGGTGTTCAGAATCTCCTTCGAGCGCGCGTTGGCCGGGACGTTCGGCGAAGGAAGCTTGCCGTTGACCTGATGCCAGAAATTGCTCTGCCAGGGCTTGCGCGCGGTGTCCCAGGCGGCGGCGTTGGGCACCTTGGCCTTCGCCCAGAAGGACTCGTCCCTCCTGTAGGTGGCCACACGGAGGAGGTTTTGGGTGAAGCTCTCCAGCTCCTTCACCTGGCGGCGCTGGCGGTCGGCGGCGCTGAAGTCCTTGCGCGCGTCACCGAGCGGCTGCTCGGGCGGAAAGTCCACGCGGGCTGTCACACCGACGGACTTGAGCAAGGCTTCGAGCGTGCGGATGGAGCCGGGGCCGGTGGTGGCCCCGCCGTTGCCGTGGAAGACTTCCGGGGACTTGCCCGTGAGTTTGCCCGCACGGGCGGCTTCGGCTTGCACGGACGACAAGTCCGGCCGGCTCCACTTGCCGGGAGCCGCACCGCCGGAGCGGCCCGCACGCGCGGCCGGCGGACCGATGATGGTCGGCCCGGAGCTGTGCTCGATGAGCAACGGGCGCGGATGGACGAGGCTGGCGAGTTCCGCGTCGCCGAACTCGCGGAGCAGGCCGAAGACATTCCGGTAGATCGGCTCCTTCCAAAGCGATTGGCGGGAGTCGAAGTAACCGCTGACGAGCGCGGCGGAGATGCGGGTGTCGAGGGCGGCGGCGTGCAGGGCGAGGAGGCCGCCTTCCGCGTGACCGGCGACCAGGAGTTTGGGGTTTGGGGTTTGGGGTTTGGATTTTTCCGACTCAAACCAATCCACGAGCGCGAGCACCTTCTGCACTTCGTAGCCGATCACCGTGCGGCCCAGCATGAACGCCTGGCGGTAAATCCATTCGCGATGCGGCTGGTTGGTGAAGCGGATGCGCACGTTGCCGGACCATTCGTCGCGCCGGTCAATGAGCGTGGGAATGACGACCCGGCAGCCCGCCGCCGCGAGCGAGCGCGCCCACGCGTTCTTGCCCGGCGCGATGCCCGCGAGTTGCTCCGGCGTCTGGTCGGCGTCGGGCAGCGCAATGACTTGCGCGCGCGGCGGAGACTTCGGTTCGAGCAACAGCCCTTCGCCCGTCACGCCTTCCAGCACCGGCCAGCGCACGGCGATGACCCGGAGCTGCGGCGTCTCCGCGATGACGGCCGAGTCGGGCAAGGTGGCGATCTGCTCGAGCGACTTGAAGGGCACGCGCTGGTCCACCACGCCGAGGATTTGCGCGAGGTGCCGGCGGTTCGGCTCGACGGACTTCGCGTAGGCTTCTGGCGAACTGAGGTCGCGTTTCCAGAACTGCGCGCGGGCGGTGATCGAGTTTTCCGTCTCGCGCAGCAAAAACTTCTGGATGCCCGCGACCATCTGCACGGAGTAATCGCCCTCGCGGGTGAGCGGCGCGGTGCCCGGCAGCGGAGCGGCGGGACAGAGCCAGGCAAGCAGCGGAAGGAGAACCAGCGGGGCGGCAAAACGGGAGCGCATGGCGGGAGCGTAGCGCGCGGGGCGTGTCGGGCAAGCGCGACCTTGACACTGCCAATGACGACTTACACGATGCCGCCGCTTGGCCCGCTGTTTCTTCCCACTGGCAGGTGTGAGAGCGGGCCGGCTTTGTAACATGAGCAAGTTTTTCGCGCCGTTCCGACTGGGAAACCGGCTGGCCCGCGTCGGGGTGGCGCTGGTGGCCGGGCTGCTGCTCCAGCTTGAGGCGACGGCGGCCACCTCGCTGCTGCCCGGCGGCAATCCATCGCTCCGGTCCTTCGCGGAACTCCGCGACGCCGCAGCAAAGGGGGACGTCATCGCCCAGCGCCTGGTGGCCAACGCCTATCTCAGCGGCGAGGGCGTCACGAAGGATCTCGCGGAGGGCATCCGCTGGCTGCGGCTGGCGGCGAACCAGCGCGACCCGTTCGCGCAGTATGTGCTGGGCACCCTCTACGATCAGGGCGAGGGCGTGCCCGCCGACCTGCGCGAAGCGGTGAAGTGGTATGAACTCGCCGCGGCGCAGGGCCTGCCCGACGCGCAATACAACATCGCGCTCTGCTACCTGAAGGGCGAAGGCGTGCCGAAGGACAGCAAGCGAGCCGTCGAATGGTTCCGCAAGGCGGCGGAACAAGGCGATGCGCGCTCCCAGTGCAACGTCGGCCTGGCCTACATCAACGGCAACGGCGTCGAGAAGAACACCGTTGAGGCCGCGTCGTGGCTGCGGCGCGCGGCGTATCAGGAGGACGCCCGCGCGCAATTCCTCCTGGGCCGCCTCTACCAGTTGGGCGAGGGCGTCGGGGCGGACCTGAACACGGCGACGAAGTGGATCGGCAAGGCGGCGGCGCAGAACTACCCCGCCGCGCAATTCGATTACGGCCGCGCCCTCCTCGCCGGCGAGGGCATCGAGCGCAACCCGGTCGAAGGCCGCGCGTGGATTGAGAAGGCGGCGGCGCAGGGCCACGAGCTGGCCACGCAGTATCTCGCGCAAGGCGGACGCGCCCCGAGCACTGCGGGGACCACGCCGGGGCCGGCCATTTCCCCCATGACAGCGGCGGCTTCCGGTCAAACGGCGGCCAAGCCGCCAGGCAGCGCGTTCACCCCACCGTCGGCCACGGTGCCGCGCGACACCGGATTTCCCGTCGCCACGCCTTCCCTCAGCGGCCTGCCGTTCACAGCCCCCGTGCCTGAGGCCGCCACCAATTCGAATCCGGCTGTGGGCACGCGGGAACCGCCGCCCGCTGTCCCGACGTTGCCGCCCGCCGGCAAGTCCGCCCCCGACACGGTCGCGAAGCAGCCGGGGTTGCCGCCGTTCACCGCCCCGCCCGCGACCAAGGAACCAGCGCCCGCTCCGCCCACGCCCACGCCCGATTTTCTAACCACACCGCCCGCCGACAGGACCGCCGATCCAGGGAGCCTCTTCACCGAGCCGCCCCGCGCCAAAGAGCCTCCGCCCGAGCCGCGCGCCCGCGAGACCCACGCGCCCGCCAGTCCCGGCGGCGAATCCAGCAGCGGGCTGATGTTCATCGCCGCCATCAGCACGGGCATCTCGGCGTTGATCCTCGTCCTCGGCGTCTATGTCGCCGTCGTGTTCAAGACGCGCCTGCAGGGCCTCGAGGCGGAATTGAAGAAGGCGCAGTTTGAACTCTCGAAGGCCAACGTGAATCTCTCCGCCATGATGCACCAGGTGGAGCAGCTTTCGCTCGCCGCGCCCGCCGCCGCGACCAAGACCAGCCTGCCGGAGTGGAACCCCGAACCGGCCAAGGCCCACGCCTCCAGCTTCAAGATGCACCGCTCCCGGTGAGCGTCCGCACGCGCGAAATCGTGCTTGCACGGTGCCTGCGATGCTGGCTAACTACGCGCTCCTTTAACTGGAAACTGAGATTTTATGGCACGCATTTGTGAACTGACCGGCAAGCGCCCGATGAAGGGCAGCAAGATTTGGCGCAGTGGTAAGGCGAAGCGCGAGGGCGGCATCGGCACGCACATCACCGCCATCACCAAGCGGCGTTTCTTCCCCAACCTCCAGCGCGTCAAGGCCGTCGTGAACGGCGAGGTGCGCTACATCCGCGTGACTGCCGCCGCGATCAAGAAGGGCCTCGTGGTCAAGCCGCTCAAGCGCACCTGGAAGAAGGAAACCGCCGCCAAGGCGGCCTGATCTTTCGAGGAGCGACAAACTTTCTCCGGCCGGAAATGGCGTCCATCAGGACGCCATTTTCATTTCCAGCCGGCACGCGGGAACCGCACCCCGCCCCGCCCGGCCGGCTTCAGCGCCCCTTGAGGCGGTGCATCGTCTCGCGCTTCATCTCCCGGTCGGCTTCGCGCTGCTTGATGTCCTCCCGCTTGTCGTGGCTGACCTTCCCCTTCCCCACCGCCAGCGCCACCTTCACGCGGTGGTTCTTCCAATAGAGCGAGAGCGGCACCAGCGTGTGCCCCTTCACGTTGGCGAAGCCGGCGAGCTTGCGCAGCTCGGACTGGTTCAGCAGCAGTTTGCGCGGGGCCTTGGGCACATGGTTGGCGCGGTTGCCGTGGCTGTATTCCTCGATGTGCGCGTTATGCAGCCAAGCCTCGCCCCGCTCGACGCGCGCGAAGGCGTCGCTGATCTGCACATGACCGGCGCGGATGGACTTCACCTCGGTGCCGCGCAGCACCAGCCCGGCCTCGAAGGTCTCCAGGATGTGGTAATCCCGGCGCGCCTTCGCGTTGGTCACAATCTCGGCCATAAACAAAACCAGCCAGAAGGCGGAAACCTTCTGGCCGGCGCGAAAAGTCTGGGGCCGCCTCAGTGCTTGCGGCGCTTCTTGGGTGCCGGCTCCGCCGCCTCCGGGGTTTCCGGCGCGTCCCAGTTCATCTTGCCCTCGTTGATTTCCGACAGCGCGATGTCCGCCGCGCCCAGCGTGGGCAGCACGACGAGGAGGGGGCAGTTGCCGGAGTTGAGCTGGCGCACCCGGCGTGACACCAAGTTGACCAAGATGTTGGGGTTGATGACCCGGTCAAGGGCCTTGCGAACGAGTTCAGGATTCATGTCTTCAATAGCGCCCGAATAGAGCCGCGCAGCATACTGGCAGGCCGAAGGCAGGCAATAGAAATTTTCCCGCCACTGGTTTGTCCAACGGTGCGGGCCGCGCGCGACGGCCCGGCTTGCAGCTCGAACCCCGGCGTTTACACTCCGCTCATGCGCAAGCCCGTGTCCGCCGTCACCCGGCGCAAGTTCGTCGCCCGTTCCACCGCTGTCGTCGCCACTGGAACTGTCGCGGAAAAGCTGTTGAGCCATTCAGCCTGCGCGGCGGAGGCACCGGCTGAATTCCGCTCGCACTGGCACCAATCCCCCGACCGCGTCTGGCTCGGCGCGGACGTGTGGGCGAACCCGCTCCAGGACTGGCGCGTGGCGAACGGCCGCGCCGAGTGCGTCAACACCGCCGCCGACCGGAACATCCACTGCCTCACGCGGCAGCTCGCACCGCGCGCGGGCGAGGTGCGGATGTCCATCCGTATCGGGCGCGTGGGTGGCGGGGCGCTGGCGGGCAAAGGCTCGTTCGGCTTCCGGCTCGGCATCCTGGGCACGCTGCGCGATTACCCGGCGCACCACGACCACCGCAACAACCTCTGGCCCGCGCCCGGCAGCGGCCTCAGCGCGGGCGTCACGGCGGACGGCGGCCTCTTCGTCGGCGCGCTCGCGGATGCGGCCAAGGTGAAGCTCGACCTTGCGGCGGGTGAAATTGATCTGCGCCTTGTGGCCGAGGCGAAGGGCGATGCCTGCACGGTCACGCTCACCGCGCACGACGTGAAGTCCGGCCGACAGCTCGCGCAAGCCGTCGGCTCCGTGCCCGCCAAGCAACTCGTCGGCAACGTGGCGCTGGTCTGCAACTTCCCCGGCCCCGGCGCGGCCAACGCGAAAGGCAAGGCGAAGGCCAAGGCCGCGCCCGCCGGCCCGAACCCCGGCCTCGGCCAGTTCTGGTTCAGCGACTGGCGCATCAGTGGCAGCAAGATTATCGCGGACGAGTCGCACACGTTCGGGCCGATTCTCTGGACGCAATACACCTTGAGCGGCGGCGTGCTCAAGCTCACCGCGCAGATGCCGCCGCTGGGCGAGACGGACAACGACACGATTCGCCTGCAAGTCCAGCACGGCGGCGCGTGGCAGACCATCGGCGAGGAGAAGGTTCATCCGCAGGCGCGCACGGCGACCTTCCGCGTCGCGAAGTGGGACGACACGAAGGAAGCGCCGTATCGGGTGGCTTACACGTTGAAGTCCAAGTCCGGCAGCGCCGCGCATCTCTGGCCCGGCACCATCCGCCGCGACCCGGTGGAGAAGGCCGAACTCAGCGTCGCGGACATCTCGTGCAACATCCATTCGATCTTCCCCAATGTCCCCATCGTCCGCAGCACGGCCAAGCTGAACCCCGACCTGCTCGCGTTCACCGGCGACCAGTTTTACGAGAGCACGGGCGGCTACAGCGTGCAGCGGCAGCCGCTGGAGCCGGCGATTTTGGACTACCTCCGCAAGTGGTATTTCCACGGCTGGACGTGGCGCGAACTGATGCGCGACCGGCCCAGCGTCTCGATTCCCGACGACCACGATGTCTATCAGGGCAATCTCTGGGGCGAAGGCGGCGCGGGTCGCGCCACCACGCAGGAAGCTGGTGGCTACGACATGCCCGCCGACTGGGTCAACGTCGTCCATCGCACGCAGACGTCACATCACCCGGACGCCTACGATCCGACGCCCGGCGCGCGCGGCACGATGAACTGGTTTGGCGCGCTGACCTACGGGCGCGTCAGCTTCGCGCTGCTGGCGGACCGGCAATACAAGTCCGGCCCCGAGGGCAAGGTGCCGCCCACCGGCAGCAATCGTGGCGACCATGTGAAGGACGAGAACTTCGACCCAAAGACCGCCGACGTGCCCGGCGTGCAAATGCTCGGCGCAAAACAGGAGCAGTTCCTCCGCGAGTGGGCGCTGGACTGGCGCGGCGCGGACCTCAAGGCCGTGATTTCGCAGACCATCTTCACCGCGATGGCGACGACCCACGGCGGCGTGGGGCAGCGGCTCGTCGCCGACTACGACACCAACGCGTGGCCGCAGACGGCGCGCAACCGCGCGCTGCGCGAGCTGCGACGTTGTTTCGCGTTTCACCTCGCGGGCGACCAGCACCTGCCCGCGCTCGTCCACTACGGCATTGAAGCTCACAAGGACGCCGGCGTGGCCTTCGCCGGCCCGGCGGTGAACGTGGGCTACCCGCGCTGGTGGGAGCCAAACGCGAAGACCAACCACCGCAAAGATGGGCAGGGCCTGCTCGGCGATTTCCGCGACAGCTTCGGCCACCCGCTCACGGTGCTCGCGGTCAACAACATGCCCGCCGCATTGCCCAAAGGCTCGCTCGACAACGTCCACGCCAGGACCAGCGGCCTCGGCCTCGTGCGCTTCAACAAGGCGAAGCGCCAGATCACCATCGAGTGCTGGCCCTACCTTGCCGACGTGACCCAGCCCGGCACCCAGATGCCCGGCTGGCCGCAGACCATTGACGTGCTGGCGAATTACGGCCGCAAGACTGCCGCGCATTTGCCCGCGCTCAAGGTGACTGGTGCGACAAATCCGGTCGTGCAGGTGCTCGACGAAGCCGGGAAGGAAGTGCTCTACGCGCTGCGCGTCCCAGCCATCGGCTTCCGCCCGCCCGTCTTTGCGCCGGGGAAATACACGTTGCGCGTGAGCGAGCCGGAGCGCGGCAAGGCAAAGGAACTCAAAGGCATCGTTGCCTCGAACGAGGCGGGGCGGACTTTGGCGGTCACTCTTTGAGCCGGAACGGGTGGCTCGACATTCCAATGTCGAGCTGCTCCTGGTGCGGGTGTGGGGCTGCGCACCGGCACCGCCAGCGGCAACTGTCCGCTTGTGCCGCGCAACTTCGTTCGCCTACGCTCGCGCCCAGCATCCATGAGCAACGAGTCTGATCCAGAGCCGCAGAGCACCATCTTCATGCGCAAGTCCGGCCCGGACGGCAAGGCGGTCAGGTTCACCCCCACCGCCGAGCCTAAAAGCGAGGCCACCACCTTGCGCGAACTCACGCCGCAGCAGCGCAAGTCCGGCCTCGCCGCGTGGCTGGGCTGGCTCTTCGACGGCCTGGATATGCACCTCTACGGGCTGGTCGCGTCCACGTTCGTCGCGTCGCTGCTCATCAACCAGAACCTCATCCCGGGCGACGCCACGCCCGCGCACGATCTCGTGAAGGAGAAGTCCGGCTACATCCAGGCCGCGTTCCTCGTCGGCTGGGCGCTGGGCGGCGCGTTCTTCGGGCGGCTCGGCGACCTCCTCGGGCGCAGCCGCTCGCTCTCGCTCACGATCCTGACTTACGCGGTGTTCACCGGGCTGTCTTTCTTCGCGCAGACTTGGTGGCAGTTGCTCATCTTCCGCTTCCTTGCAGAGCTGGGCATCGGCGGCGAATGGGCCGTCGGCTCTTCGCTTCTTTCGGAAACCTGGCCGAAGAAGTGGCGTCCGTGGATCGCCGCCGTGCTGCAAACCGGCGTGAACCTCGGCGTGCTGCTCGCGTGCCTCACGACCTTCCTCATGGCGGACCTGCATCCGAAATGGGTCTTCCTCGTCGGCATCCTGCCGGCGCTGATGGTCTTCTGGATTCGTCGCCATGTGCCGGAGCCGGAGGAATGGCACGCGGCCAAGCGCGCGTCGCTCGGCTCGCAGCCCGGCATCGCCGACCTCTTTCGCGGCACGGTGCGGCGCACGACGCTGCTGACCATCATCGTCTGCGCCTGCGGGCTGACGGCGTGGTGGGCCTTCATGTTCTGGCACGCGCAGCACCTGCGGAACCTGCCGGACCTGGATGCGGCGGCGAAGACGGAGTTTGCCAAGGCCGCCGCTGGTGGCGACCTCGCCAAATGGGTGGCCGCCTACAAGCAGAAAGTCGTCAGCATCGCCTTCTTCGTGGTCATTGTGGCGAGCATCGTCGGCAATTTCGCAGCGGCGGCGCTCGCGCGCTTCTTCGGCTACCGTCGCTCCATCGCGATTTGCTACCTCGGTTTCTTCCTCACGATGGGCGGGACGTTCATCCAGGTGCGCGGCTGGGAATCGCTCGTGTGGGTCTGGTTCCCGGCGGTCGGCTTCTTCTCGGGCGTGTTCGGGCTGTTCACGATGTATCTGCCGCCGCTCTTTCCCACGCTGCTGCGCACGACGGGCGCGGGCTTCTGCTACAACATCGGGCGCATCGCCTCCGCGCTGGGCGTGGTCTTCTCCGGCTCGCTGGCCAGCGGCGGCGACTTCAAGAAAACCCTGCTCTTCGCCGCGTGCCTTTTCGTGCCCGGCATGTTGGTTGCCATCATCTTGCCCGAACCGAAAGACCTCGGCGGCCACGCCACCGAGACGGAACTCGCCGCCGTGGAATGAGGACGAACGCGAGCCGGCTGGTGGTCTTCCTCAAGGCTCCCCGCGCCGGCGCGGTGAAAACCCGGCTCGCGGAATCGCTTGGCCCAGACGCCGCCTGCGCCGCCTACCGCAAGCTCGTCGAGGCGCTGCTCGCCAACCTCACCCCGCTGCCCAAGGCCGAGCTGTGCTTCGCGCCCGTGGAGGCCGCCGCCGAAATCAATCGTTGGCTTCGCCCCGGCTGGACCGTGTGCCCGCAGGTCGGCGGCGACCTCGGCGAACGATTGCACGCCGCCTTCGACGAGCACTTCGAGTCCGACGCGCAGCACGTCGTCATCATCGGCTCGGACTGCCCGGATGTGACCGCGACGGACATTGAGGACGCGTGGCTGGCGCTGGAGGGCCACGACGTGGTGCTCGGCCCCGCGCTGGACGGCGGCTACTGGCTCATCGGCCTGCGCGCGCCGCAGCCAACACTTTTCAGCGCGATGCCGTGGAGCACAGATCGCCTCTTCGGCGAGACGATGCGCCGCGCCCGCGAGAACGACTTGCGTGTCGCAGTGCTCCGCGAGCTGTCCGACGTGGACACGGCGGCGGACTGGGAACGGTGGCTGGCCAGACGGGGATGAAGTTCCAAGCTCCAAGCTCCAACTTCCCGCGCGAGCACCTGGACACTGCCAGCCCAACCAACCGTGTTCACCGCATTGGTGTTTGGTGCTTGGAGCTTCTTTGGAACTTGGAGCTTGGGATTTGGAGCTTTTCTCCCCGCGCCCTTTCGCGGCTAATTCGTCCATGCTCAATCTCGCCCTCGTCGGCCTCGGCTTCATGGCCGCCACGCACATCAAAGCTCTCCGCCAGGTGCCCGGCGTGCGCGTCGCCGCGCTCTGCAATCCCAGCAGCCGCCACCTCGACGGCGACTTCACCGGCGTCGCCGGCAACGTAGGCGACAACGCGCCGGTGAAGCTGGAGCCGGGCAGCTTCAAACCGTTCCGCGACTTCGCCGCCATGCTCGCCGACCCGGACATCCACGCCGTGGACATCTGCGCGCCCACACTCGCGCATCGCGACCTCGCCATCACCGCGCTTCGTGCCGGCAAGCACGTCCTCTGCGAAAAGCCCTTCGCCCGCACCGCCGCGCAGGCGCGCGAGATGGCGGCGGTCGCGGCTGAGACGGGCCGCATCCTCATGCCGGCGATGTGCCTGCGCTTCTTCCCCGATTGGGTGTGGGTGAAATCCGCCATCGCCGACGAGCGTTTCGGCAAGGTGCTTTCCGCGCGCTTCCGGCGGGTGGCGGAGCCGCCGGGCTGGGGCCAGGCCAACTTCCTCGACGGCGCGAAGTCCGGCGGCGCGCTGCTGGACCTGCACATCCACGACACGGACTTTGTGCAGTTCTGCTTCGGTCGCCCGCGCGCGGTGCGCTCCAGCGGCTACACAAAAATCAGCGGCGCGATTGACCACGTCGTGACGGAATACGAAGTCGCGGGCGGCGCGCTGGTCCACGCCGAGGGCGCGTGGTGCATGACGCCGGGCTTCGGCTTCAACATGAGCTACACGGTGAACTTCGAGCGCGCGACCGTGGATTACGACCTCGCGCGCGGCGCAGACGCGCTCAAGCTCTGCGAGGCCGGCCAGCCCGCGCAGGTGCTCAAGCTCGGCCAGCCCGACGGCTACGTCGGCGAGCTGCGCCACTTCGTCGAGTGCGCCACGGCTGGCACGCAGCCGACAGTCGTCACCGCAACAGATGGCGTCAGTTCGGTGGAGATTTGCGAAGCGGAGGAGCAGTCCGTGCGGAGCGGGCAGCGGGTGGAACTGGCTTGAGCGGCGGAGCGCCGGCTTCCAAGCCGGCGCTCCGCCCGCAGGCTTGCCAGCGTGGGGCGGTTCTTGTCAGTTTGCCTCCATGCAAGCCCAGCCGTCGCCCGACTCATTCTCCCCCGCCTTCAATCCCATCGAACCGCCCGCCCGCGACGGTCTCACGCGCCGCGACGCCCTGCGCTCCGCCTTCGCTGCCGCAGGGGCCACGGCAGTCATCGGTGCTACCGTCGCGCCCGCGCAGCCCGCCGCCAAACCGGACGCCCGCCGCGCCTCGCCCAAGCGCTACGCGATGAAGAAGTCCATCAACCTCTGGGCCTTCCCGTATCCCGATCGCATGAACCTGCGCGAGTGCCTCCAGCTCGCGAAGGACGCGGGCTTCGACGGCATCGAGCTGAACTACGACCTCGACAACGACCTCTCGCCCAAGGCCGGCACGAAGGAGTTTCAGGCCATCCGCCGGACGGCGGACCAGATCGGCATCCAGATCAGCGGCCTGTGCTCGTTCCTTTTCTGGCCTTACCCGCTCACCAGCAACGACCCCGCGAAGCGCGCGCGCGGGCTGGAACTCGCCGGGAAAATTGCGCAGGCCGCGAGCGACCTCGGCGTGGAGAACGTGCTCGTCGTCCCCGGCGCGGTCCACATCCCGTGGCGCACCGACCACGAGCCGGTGCGCAACGACATTTGCGAGCAGCGTGCGAAGGAGGCCATTGCTGTCCTCGCCAAGACCGCCGCGAAGCAGAAGGTCTATCTCAACATGGAGAACATCTTCTTCAACGGCTTCCTGATGACGCCGATGGAGATGAACGCGTTCGTGGACCACTTCGGCAACGAGCGCGTGCGCGTCCACTACGACACCGGCAACATCGCGATGTTCCAGCACGCGGAGCATTGGGTGCCGGTGATGGGCAAGCGCATCCAGAACATCCACCTCAAGGAGTTCACGAAGAAAGGCACGGACTTCTCGCTCGAAACCTTCCGCCCGTTGCTCGACGGCACGACCAACTGGCCGGCGCTGCTGGAGGAGCTGGACAAGATCAACTATCGGGGCTTCCTGACCTTCGAGTATTTCCATCCCTACCCGCACTATCCCGAGGCGCTCGTCTGGCAGACGAGCGATTCGATGGACCGGATTTTGGGAAGGAAAAGTTAAGCTCCAAACTTCAAGCTCCAAGCTCCAAAGAAATCCCAAGCACCAAGCTCCAATGAAGAACCGCCCGTCAAACGCACTCGGCCTGGTGTTTGGTGCTTGGAGATTGTCTGGAGCTTGGAGCTTGGAACTTGGAGCTTCCTGATATGGCCCACTCCACCTTCAAAGTCGGCGACCTCACCGCCGTCATCGGCGACAACGCCGCGCATGACCAGCATCGCGCCGGCTACAACGGCGTCTGGAGCCTCACGCATAACACGGCCGGCGCGCGGAGCATCTTCGTGCCGGCGGTGGCGGGGCTGAACCTGGAGCACGTCTTCAACGGCGAGGAGCCGCCGGACTCGAAGACCTTCTTCGAGCCGCGCAGCGCGCCGATGACTTTCAAGCAACTTTCCGATTCCGAGGGCGAGCTGCACCAGCCGCCCACGCCCACGTATCACGTCGAGAGCTGGACGCGTTTCAAGCTCGTCGCGCCGCACTATCTGGACATGACCTTCCGCTGCGTGGCGCACCAGCACGTCTTCCCGCGCGGCTACGTGGGGATTTTCTGGGCCAGCTACATGAATGCGCCCCTGGACAAGTCCATGTATTTCCCCGGCAACCTCGAAGGCCAGCCGGCGGCGTTGTGGTCGCAGCTTTGCACACAGTTTCACAACCGCGACAGCACGGTGCGCCATCGCGACGACAAGCTGGAACTCACCTTCGCGCCGGGCCGCGACACACTGTTCAAGAGCCTCTCGCCCTTCCGGTTTCACGAACCGTTCTTCTACGGCAACCACGACGGGCTGATGTGGATCGTCATGTTCGACCGCGCCGAAGGCATCCGCCTCACGCACTCACCGAGCGGCGGCGGAGCGAACGCGTCGCTCCAGACCACGAACCCGGCGTGGGATTTCCAGTTCCTCGTGCCCAAGCCGGAGGTGATGAAGGAATACGGCTTCAAGGTCCGCACCGCCCTGCGCCCGCGCTGCTCGCGCGACGAGGTGCTGGAGGAATACCGGAAATGGAAGGCAGCCCGGTGATAGCCCGCGAAACACGCGAATGGCCACGGATGCGCGGTCCTGCCGGCGGTTTGCAACCGCCGTGCTGCGGGTGGACAGCACAGGTGCGATTCGTTCTGCTGTGGCCCACGAACGGCGACTAGAAGTCGCCGGCACGGGGTTGCGGCGCGACGGGCAGCTTGCTTCGGTAGAAGAAGTAAATGGGCACCCCAATGACCACGAGCGCGGTGCCGAGCGCGAAGTTCAGGAGGCCTGGCTTTCCGGCGGCCACGGCGGCGCGGTAGGTGGTCACGTCGTTCACCATCGTCAGCACGAGGAAGACCGCCGAGAAGGCGACGAAGATGCCCGGCACCCACGGATAGCCCGGCACCTGGTAGGGACGCGGCGCGTCCGGCTCCTTGCGGCGCAGCACGAACACGCCATACGCGCCCAGGCCGTAGAAAATCCAGCTCACGAAGATGAGCGTGTCCGTGAGCTGGTCGAACGTGCCGCTGAACACGAGCGCGATGCTCCACAGGCCCTGCACCACGAGCGACGCCGCCGGCGTGTGGAAGCGCGGATGCACCCGGCCCAGCAGCGCGGGGAAGAGGTTGCGCCGCGCCATCGTGAAATAGACCCGCGCGCTGGCGAGGATGGTGGCGTTGTTCGCGCCGAAGGTGGAAATCATCACGACGACCGCAATCCACTGGCCGCCGCCGCGCGCGATGCGCTCGGCCACGTCGGCGGCGACGAGCTTTGACTGCGCCATCAGGTCAGCCGGCAGCACCCAGCAGTAGGCGAGGTTCAGCCCGAGGTAGATGCCGGTGACGATGAACATGCCCAGCACCGTCGCGCGCGGGACGTTGCGCTGCGGGTCGCGGACCTCGCCGGCGCAGAAGGTCGTCTTCACCCAGCCGTCGTAGGCCCAGAACGCGCCCTGAAGCGCGGCGGCGATGGCGACGACGAGTTCGAAGCCGTGCTTTTGCAGCGCGGGCGCGGAGGTGGACAAGTTGCTCACGCCCCCGCCCGCGCCGGGCACGAGGAACGCCGCGAGGAACAGCGCCGCCATCCCGGCGAGCTTGGCGACCGTGAAGATGTTTTGCACCGCGCCGCCGAAGCGCACGCCGAGGTAGTTGACCGTGGTCAGCACGACGATGACGAGCGCGGCAAGGCACTTCACGCCGAACTCCTTGAACGGCGCGATGTCGCCGATGAACGGGACGTGGAAGGACCAGCCGGCCGCCGCGCCGCCGAGTTCCGGCAGCGGCTGGAGCTTGGTGAAATACTCGGCGAACACGTAGGCCAGCGCCGCGATGCTGCCGGTCTGGATGACGGCGAAGACCGCCCAGCCAAACAGGTAGGCGACGAACGGCCCATACATGCGCTCGAAGAAGACGTATTGCCCGCCGGTCTCCGTGATGAAGCTGGAAATCTCCGCGTTGGTGAGCGCGCCAAAGAGCGTGATGACGCCCGCGAGCACCCACACCGCGAGCAGCAGCTCCGTGGAGCCGAGCTGCCCGGCCATCACGCCGGACTTGCGGAAGATGCCCGAGCCGATGACGCCGCCCACGACGATCATCGTGGTCGTGAACAGCCCGAGCGTGGGCACGAGCTGGCCGGGGCGCGGGGATGGATCGTTTGGCTGGGTCATGCGGCGTCGCGGAGTTGCTGCCAGCCGGACGGGCGAAGCGCAATGCTAAACGCCGTCAGTGCGGGGCGGGAGCCGCTCTCCTGGTTATGGCTGAGGAATTTGGGCAGGAAGATTTGGGGCAGGAAAATGGGAGGAGAAATTTGCCCTGAACCTGTGCCGGCGATTTGTAATCGCCGCGTGGCGGGCGAACTGCTCGAAGCCGCCTCGAACTGCTGTTCCCCATGGACGGCGATTGCAAATCGCCGGCACGGCTTTAGCGCCGAAACTGCGGGTGATCGGGCGTCGCTGGTCTCCATGAACTTCAGCCGCAGCGTCCCGGTCGTCCCGCCGGAGCCATCCAGCAGGGGCCGGAAGTGCGCCAAAAAATGCCCACCGGAAGGCAAAGGAAGGTTGGTTTTGAGTCGAACCTGTGGCACTCTCACCCGAGCTAAAGTTTCTGGAGCATGCGGGAATCAACTCATCTCGGCCTGGCTGGGGTGCCTTTGCGCGTCGCGCTGATTTACGCGGCGGCGGCGGGCGCGTGGATTGTCCTGTCCGACCTCGCGATGACACTGGCCTTGGACACCGCCACGCCCGAACTGTGGGTGGCCATCGGCAAGGGGCTGCTGTTCGTCGCCGTGTCGGCGACGCTGCTTTACTGCTTTTTGCGCCGAATCCTGAAGCGCGAGGCGGCCATCCGGGCCGAGCTGGAGGCGGCGCAGGAGCGGCTCAACTCGGCGGTGGCGCACCTGCCGTTCACTTTCGCCATCTACGACGCCGACCGGCGGTTCCGCTACCTGAACACCCGTGGTTTGCTGGAGGCGAACAAGCCGCTGGACGCGGTGCTGGGCCGGCGGGACGAGGAAGTTTTTCCGCTGGAGATGGTGAACGCCTACCTCCCGGTGCTGAACCGCGCGCTGGAGACGCGCCGCGCGCAGACCGAGGTGCTGGACATCACGCTGCCCTCCGGCCACGCGCATCTGGCCTACACCTTCACGCCGCTGCTCAATGCCGACGGCACCGTGCGCGAGGTGCTGGCCGTGACCCACGACATGACCGTGGTGGTGCGCAACGAGCGCCATGTGCGGCGGCTCAACCGCGCGCTCGCCGCCATCAGCGCGGCGAACTCCGCGCTGGTGCGCGCGACGGACGAGGCGGGCCTGCTGCAGGAGTTCTGCGCGGAGCTGGCGGCCCACACCGGGCACGGGCTGGTCTGGGTGGGGCTGGTCGAGCCGGATGGCCGGCTCCGCGTGGGGGCGCGGGCCGGCAAGGCAGCCAGGTTCCTCGAAGGGCCGCCGCTTTCCTGCTGTGCCATGCCGGCCAAGTGTGACGTGGCGACCACGGCAATCCTGACGGGACAGCCGCTCATTTGCGGGGACTTCAGAATGGATGAGCGGTTCATCGCGTGCCGTGAGCGGGCGCAGACCTCCGGACTGCGGTCGGCGGTCGTCCTGCCCCTGTGTGCCGCCGGGAATACCTTCGGCGAGTTGAGCCTGTATTCGGCGGAACCGGACCGGTTCGATGCCGACGAGGTGAAGCTGCTGGCCGAGCTGGCGGAAGACCTGGCCTTTGGCATCACCGCGATGCGCCAGCGGGCCGAACTCGCCCGATCGGTCGAGCGGCTGCGGGAATCGGAGGAGCGGCTGCGCACGCTCAAGCTGGTCATTGACCAGAGCCGCTCCGTCGCCTACGTCACGCGCGCGGAACCGGGCTGGCCGGTGGAGTTCGTGTCCGACAACGTGGCGCGCTTCGGCTACCAGCCGGCGGAGTTCACCTCAGGGCAGATCCAGTTTGCCAGCCTCGTTCACCCGGAGGACTTGCCGCGGATCACGGCGGAGAGCAAGGAAGCGCTCGCGACGGGTCGGGTCGAGTTCACGCAGGAATACCGGGTCTTTGACGCCAACGGGGACTCGCGCTGGGTGCGGGACCACTGCAAGGTGGCGCTGGACGGAGCCGGCCGGGCGACCCATTTCCGGGGCGTCATCACGGACATCACGGAACAGCGCCGCGCCGAGGGGCTGCTGGCCACCACCCTGAGCCGCTACCACCGGCTGATGGAGCAGGCGGGGGACGGCATCGCGCTGGTGGACGTGACCGGTCGTTTCGTGGAGGCGAACCCCGCCGCCTGCCGGCTGTATGGCCGGCCGCTGGAGGAGCTGCTGGCGTTGAACCTCGCGGACACTTACGCGCCGGAGGAGCGCGCGTTGCTGCCGGCGCGGCTCCTGGCCGCCCAGAACGGGGAAGGCTTCCGCACGGAACGCCGGATCACGCGGCCCGACGGAACCACCGTGGACGTGGAGGTGAACTGGGGACCGGTGGAGGGAACGCTGGTGCAGGGCATCCTCCGGGACATCACCGGGCACAAGCGGGCGGAGGAGTCGCTGACCCTGTTCCGCGCCCTGGTGGACCGGTCGGGCGATGGCGTCGAGGTCATTGATCCTGAAACGGGGCGGTTTCTGGACGTGAACGAGATGAGCTGCACGGCCTCGGGCTACACCCGCGAGGAACTGCTGGCCCTGAGCGTGCCGGATGTGGAGGTCGAGAGCGTGGACCGTGCTTCCTGGCCGGGAATGATTGAGGAGATCCGCACGACCGGCTCCCGGGTCATCGAAGGCCGCCACCGGCGCAAGGACGGGTCCACCTTCCCCGTGGAAGTCAGCGTCCGGCTCATCCATTTGAACCGGGATTACCTGGTCGCAACGGTCCGTGACATCACCGAGCGAAGGCAGGCCGAAGAAAAGTTCCACCTGCAAGGCACCGCCCTCGAAGCCGCCGCCAACGCCATCGTCATCACCGACGCGCAGGGGACCATCCAATGGGCCAACGCGGCGTTCACGAAGAGCACCGGCTACTCCCTCGCCGAGATCCTCGGCCAGAACCCGCGCCTGCTCAAGTCCGGCCAGCACCCGCGCGCGTTCTACGAGGGCATGTGGAAGACCATTCTCGCCGGCCACCACTGGCACGGGGAGCTGTGCAACCGCCGCAAGGACGGCGCGCTCTACCACGAGGAGATGACCATCGCGCCCGTGCGCGACCACGCCGGCCAGGTCACGCACTTCATCGCCATCAAGCAGGACATCACCGAGCGCAAGTCGCTGGAGCAGCAGTTCCTCCGCGCGCAGCGGCTCGAGGGCATCGGCCTGCTCGCCGGCGGCATCGCCCATGACCTGAACAACGTGCTCGCCCCCATCCTCATGGGCGCGGACCTGCTCAAGCTGCAGATGGCCGACGAACGCTATGTCCAGCAGTTGGACAGCATCGTGCAGAGCGCCAAGCGCGGCGCGGACATCGTCAAGCAGGTGCTCACCTTCGCGCGCGGCATCGAGGGCGAGCGCGTCCTGCTCCATCCCAAGCACATCCTCAAGGAGATGGCCCGCCTGGCCCGCGAGACCTTCCCCCCCAACATCGCCCTGAGCGCCGACATCCCGAACGACCTCTGGCCGGTGCTGGGCGACGCCACGCAGCTCCATCAAGTGCTGCTGAACCTGAGCGTGAACGCCCGCGACGCCCTGGCCGAGGGCGGCGAGCTGACTTACAGCGCGGCGAACCTCGAGGTGGACGAGCCGCTCGCCCAGGCGAATCCGGGGGCCAAACCCGGGCCGCATGTGGTCCTGCGCGTGAAGGACAGCGGCTGCGGCATCCCGCCCGAAGTGCTCGACCGCGTCTTCGAGCCGTTCTTCACCACCAAGGAGCTGGGCAAGGGCACGGGCCTGGGCCTGTCCACCGTGATTGGCATTGTCCGCAGCCACGGTGGCTTCATCACCGTGCAGAGCGAGCTGGGCCGGGGCACGACCTTCGAGGTTTGGCTCCCCGCGTCCCCGGCGGCGGCGGGCCAGCTCCCGGTGGCCCGGCCCGAGCCGATGCCAGGAGGCCACGGCGAGCTGGTGCTCGTGGTGGACGACGAAGCCGGCATCCTGCAGATCACCCGCCGGATGCTCGAAAGCCACGGCTACCGCGTGCTCACCGCCGACGACGGCACCACCGCGCTGACCGAGATGAGCCGCCACGCCAGCGCGGTGGCGCTGGTCATCACGGACGTGCTCATGCCGTTCATGGACGGTGTGCAGCTCATCCGCGCGCTGCGCAAGCTCTCGCCCGGGTTGAAGGTCATCGCCTCCAGCGGCGCGCTCGGCCTGCCCGGCCAGAAGGACCGCACCGATGAAGTGCTCGCCCTCGGCGTGAAGCACATCCTCCACAAGCCCTACAGTGTCGAGACGCTCCTGCGCAGCGTGCATGAGGAGCTTCACCCCCCGGCGGGCGGCGGCGGTTGAGGGCCACCGGAACCGCGCAGCCAATCCTCACCCCGGCCCCACCCCTGAACCGTAGCGCAGACTGCCAGTCTGCCGTGTCGCGGATTGGCAATCCGCCGGCCGCCACGCCGGAGCCGCACCCGGCCGACTGCCAGTCGGCGGACACAGCAGGTTGCCAACCTGCGCTACCGCCCGGTTCATGGAGAGAACCAACGGCCCGCCGACTGCCGCGATTTCAGCCCCTGAACCTCCCAAGCATAAAACCCAAAGATTTGGGCAAGACAAAGATGGGGAGCCGGCCATCTTTGTCTTTC
>Ga0172367_10001968_pt1 | contig 28977 bp, 20 predicted proteins | sample Lak10m_FD_114542 | JGI IMG/M metagenome (GOLD analysis project Ga0172367, IMG submission 114542) | Freshwater microbial communities from Kabuno Bay, South-Kivu, Congo - kab_022012_10m | ecosystem: Environmental > Aquatic > Freshwater > Lake | place: Democratic Republic of the Congo: South-Kivu...
CAGGTCGTAGATGACGCCGTAACCGTGACGCTTTGCCTCGCCCTGCACCGCCTTGCCGATGTTGTTGATGGTCTGCCCGGCGCGCGCCGCCTGCACCGCCTTCTCCAGCGCGGACTTTGCCGCCGCGATGATTTTGTCATATTCGGGAACCTGTGCCGCAACCACCATCGAAGCGCCCGTGTCGCCGAAGTAGCCGCCCATTTCGGCTGAGACGTCGATGTTGATCAACTCGCCTTCGCGCAGAACGTGGTCGCCGGGAATGCCGTGTGCAATGACCGGCGAAACGCTGATGCAGGTGATGCCGGGAAACTGGTACAAACTCACCGGCGCGGATTTTGCCCCCGCCTTGTCGAGAAACGCCTTGCCGATGTCATCCAGTTCCACCGTAGTCATGCCGGGCTGGACAGCTTCCATCATCGTCCGCAACGTCACTGCGCAGATGTGACCGATGGCTTTCAAGCCTGCGATGTCTTCTTCGTGTTCAATAATCATTCGACGATTTATCCTGTTTGGCGCAAGAACGTTAAACGTTTAACGTTGAACGTTCACCTTTCCCAAAATCACCTTCTTCAATTCCGCCTGTACCTCGTCCCACTTCTGCTCCGAGTTGACCACCACCCAGCGCCCCGGTTCGGCTTTGACCATCTCCAAATATCCCGCGCGGACACGGTGATAGAACTGGATCGTCTGGTCATCCATGCGGTTCCACTCGGATTGATTCTGCTTTTTGCGCCGCAGACCCACTTCCACATCGAGGTCGAGCAAAATCGTCAGGTCGGGAGTCAATCCGCCGGTGGCGTAGCGCACCAGTCCGCGCACCTGCTCCAAATCCTGCTGGTGTCCATAGCCCTGGTAGGCAATCGTCGAATCGTAATATCGGTCAGAGATGACGATCTCCCCCGCTTTCAGCCTCGGCTGGATGACCTGCTCCACGATTTGCGCGCGAGCGGCTTGATAGAGCAGGGTCTCGGTGCGCGGGTGCATTTCGGTGTTCTTCAAGTCATGCAGAATATCGCGGATCTGCTCGCTGATGGACGTCCCGCCCGGTTCGCGGGTGGGGAAAACGGTGTAGCCTTCCCCGCGTAAAAACTCCACGAGGGGAGGGATGTGCGATGTCTTGCCGGAGCCTTCGGGACCTTCGAGTGTGATGAACATGGGGATAGTATAAGGGAAACAGGGAAACAGGTAAACAGGTAAAAAAGTACACAGGTAGATAGGTAAACAGGTAAAAAAAGTACACAGGGAAAATCAAAGGCGTTTGCCTTGTTCCCTGTGTGCCTGTCTACTTGTATACCTATTGCCCGCCCCTACTCTCTGAAAATCCTCACATGCCGTCTTGGCTCCTTGCCATACGAGTGAGAGACCAGTTCGGCATTACGCGCCATTTCGTGTTGCAGGCGGCGCACCAGCGACGTGCCGGGCGGCAAATCGACCCAGCGTTCGCCGTTTAGGACGGCGGAGATCGCGCGTTGGGTATCTTCGCGCACATCGTCCATCTTATCGCGTGGTCGCTGTACTTCGGTCAGGTTGAAGAGGTCGCCCAAAAATTGCTCGACCTGCGCCACGGTGTTTGCCCGCAAAACGTAAATCGGCATTCCGCGATGTTCGGCTTCCATCACCGTCTGTTCGCGGTTGCGGTAATACGTCCGCAGGGTGACGAGGGCGTCGGCTTCGTCCGCTTCGGTGACGATGACCGCAGGCACGCCGAGTCGTTTGGCGGCTTGCATGAGTCGGTTCCGCGCCACGCCATAGGCAAAGACGCGCACGGTTTGCAAGGCGGATGTGACAACGGCTGGGGGCTGGTCGAGGCGTGGATTCTGCTCGGGGGCGGAATCAGGCTGGGGCGGGGTCGGCGGGCTGACGGGTTGTCGTCCGCGGCGAGTCTTGCCCACTTCCCGCGGTTCCATTTTCGTCGAGCGGGGAGCGGGCGCCGATTTCTCGATGACGATGTTGCCTTCGTCGTCGCGGGTGCGGACTTCGGGCAGTTGCGGCGTACCGCGCAAAAGCGAATCGACCGACTCAGTGATGTCGAGGTGAACGGCGAATCGGTCACGGTTTTGGATTTCGATGACCACGTCGAAGGTCGGGGGCGAGCGACGCTCCAGCACGGTTTTCTGCGTGCCGCGCCGGCGGGCTTCTTCGTCCGAGAGCGTGACCGCTTCGATGCCGCCGACGAGGTCGCTGAGGGTGGGGTTGAGCAGGAGGTTATCGAGGGTTTGACCGTGCGCCGTGCCGATGAGTTGGACGCCGCGCTCGGCGATGGTGCGGGCGGCTTGCGCTTCGAGTTCACGCCCGATCTCGTCGATGACGATGACTTCGGGGTTGTGATTCTCGACCGCTTCGATCATCACCTCATGCTGGAGCATGGGCTGGCTGACCTGCATTCGGCGCGCCCGTCCGACGGCGGGGTGTGGCACGTCGCCGTCGCCGCCGATTTCGTTGGACGTATCCACGATGACGACGCGCTTGTTTTCGGCGAGGATGCGGGCGGCTTCGCGCAGCAGGGTGGTCTTGCCCACGCCAGGGCGTCCGAGAATCAGCACGGACTTGCCCGATTCGATGATGTCTTGGATGATGTCCACGGTGCCGTAGACGGCGCGACCCACGCGGCAGGTCAACCCGACGACGGTTCCCAGCCGGTTGCGGATGGCGGAGATGCGGTGCAGGGTGCGTTCCATGCCCGCGCGGTTGTCGGCGTCGAACTTGCCGATGCGCTCGGTGACATGGTCGATTTCGGCGCGGGTGATTTCCTTTGCCGTCAGTTGGATTTCGCCTTCGACGAAACGCGCCGTGGCGATGCGTCCGAGGTCGATGACGATTTCGAGCAGTTTGTCGCTGTTGTTCGCCTTTTCGACTGCGTGGCGAATGTTTGGGGGGAGAACGTCGAGGAGAACTTCCAGGTCGTCTGTAATTCGATGTTGTGTCATGGGGTTGGGTAATTGGTAAGGGGTAAGTGGGGCAGAAATCATACTTGCGCCGCGAGGCTGCCCGCCGCGGCTTACAGAATTAGAGGGAGTTGTGAATCATGTTGGCATACCGCCTGTCGTTAAAGGTGAGCGTATTATAGCAGTCACCCCTCGCTGCCCGCTTGCAAAAGGGTGTTATTTTGTCCCAAGATAATTTTGCGCTGCAATAAAAAATTCACGCGCCTGTGCAATGAATTCCTGCACATCTTCGAGGATGAAGTCAGAGGTCGCGCCATAATCGCCTGTAATCCTCTGACTAAACGTCGTTACAAGCCAGCGTTGGTATTTCGGGTCGAACTCACCCGTCTTGACAAAATGCTGTCCAAAAGCGCCATGCACGCCGCCGTGTTTGCTAAAGTACAGGTCTTTTTCACCAAGCAGGGCGCTTGCAATATAAAACATGGCGTAATATACGCGACTGACGGCAAAATCAAGGTCGCCATCTTCCATGATGTTTTCGCCGCTTTGAATAGCGCGTTCGGCTTTCTCCATTAAAGCAGAAGTCTCAGCCTTCAAATCAACACCCCTTCCCGCTTGACATTGCGGAGAACTGGAAATTTATCCGCTTTCCATTCGCTTTGGCGCATGAAAAGCGGGCTGACTGTTATTTCGAAATCCAGCGATAAGTCGCCAATCAACTCGCTGATGCGTCGGATCTCAGCGGCGCGGCGCTGAAAGTCATTTAACACAACCAGCACGTCCAGGTCTGACCCTTCACGATTGTCTCCCCGCGCATAGGAACCGTACAAATAGACGGAATCCAATTGCCCGCCATAGATGCGGGAGAGACCGGTCTTCAGTTCCTTGAGGAGTTTTTTTACTTTGGTGGACATGTCAAAACCATTAACGATTATGGTTATATTATAGCAGGATGCCCGTTAACATGAAATTAAGGGGATGTTTCAATTTCATTGATTTGTCAGACCAATTTGGAGTCCGCTTTGGCGGGCTTTGTAAAAATAGCCCCGACGTTCACATCGGGGCGGGCAGGCTTTTTTCATGCCAGTTTTTGAGAACAAGATACACGACGGGCATGGATGGAGCCAAGCCAAAAAGTTTGGGCGCGGTTTGGTTCGAGAGTTTCAAACGGACAAAATAATTTTTCGAGTTTCTCGAATTTTGGTATGCCAGTTCGATGGATTGAATCTCTGCGGCGGAGAAAGTCTTTTCGCCCCACAGGTATCTAACCCGCAGGGAACCGCCTTCGATGGAAACCGTTTGAGGTGCAGAGAAGGAGAAGCCCAGCACTGCCAAGCCAATTGCAAGGAAGATGACAAAGGGAAGTACCCCAAATTCATCCGCTTGCAGCCAGATGAACGCGCCAAGCCCAATGGGAAACAAAGCCACCAGCGGCAGGATGATGGCATATTCCGCGCTTTTTTTGAAGAGGGAATTCTGACTTGCAGAAAACAGGTCGGGGCGTTTTTGCCCGATGGTTTCGATGACTGTCTCATAGCCGGGCAATTCGATGCTCGGCGAAACGGTCACGTCGCCGTCGAGATTGTGCAGCCTGATTTCGTTGCCCCTGCCGGAAACGCGGCTGATTTCATTCCAGCGCAGGGATTTTTCACCGAAGACGCCTTGCGTGGAAATGCCGTCATCGGTGATGACCGTTTTCAACCTGCTGGAGCGCCAGACGGCGAATATGATTCCAACCGACGCCAATACGGCAAGCGGCAGGTAGCCATCCTCGTACCAGACGACGCCCACCATCAAGGCAATTCCCAAAAAACTTAAAAGCGCCTGCTCCCGCATTTGGGCTTTAGAAAAGCAATACACACGCGGCTCGTTCATTTGACCTCCTTACCAATTGAGAATGATTTTGACTTTTTCCCAATGCACGTGCGGCGAATCTTTTAACAGGTATAACTTGGCGTCATTGAATTTCACGCGGACATAATATTCCTGCGCCCAATCGCTGAGGATTTGGTCGCCGCGATCAAACTCCTCGACATAAGTGGGCAGGAGAGTCTTGATGGAATAATTCAGGTCGTACTTGTTGTGACCCGGCATACTCTCCATGCCAAAACCCGAACTCTGTCCCGAAAGGTCGGGGGGCAGGCTGGCGATATATTTATCCGATTTACCGAGAAAGTCGATGGCAACCCGATCCACATAATACGGGAGGCTGCCCGCCCAAAAGACGCCAATGGTCGCGCCTTCGTCGGTCAGTTCGTTGATGGCAACGGCGGCATCGGTATGCGCTCGGGCATAATCATTCTGATAGGGAAGTTCAAGCAGGAGAAATTCTTTCATAAAGCGGGCATTCGTCAGGTACAAGCCCGCAACCGAAAGGGCAAGCAGGACAATGCTCTGCAATGCGCGGGCGGGGATGAATTTTGTAATTTGCAAGCCTGCAATGACAAAAAGAACGAAAAGGAACGGCATGGTGGGAGCCATGATTCTCCAATACATCCACGCGTCGCCGCCGACATAGATTTGATAAACGAAGGAAGTCAGGAACAAACCAAACAGATAGGTCTTGTTTTTGGATAGTCCAGCCAGCGTTCCCAGCACAGCGAACAGAATCACCAGCCAGGTCTCCTTCAAAAAGAGTTGGACAAACCCCCAGCCGTTCGCCAGTCTTTCTCCGAGCGGCAGCCCGACCAGTTTTAGGGTGTAGGTATTTGGAACCCATTCGCCATAATAGAAATGGCGGAAGGCAAGTTGACCGATTACGAACAGGGCATACAATCCGCCTGCAAGCAGAAAGCGAGGCATGGATTTGGAATCCTGCCTGAGGGTGGGGATCAGGTACAGGAACGCCAGCGCCGCAAACAGCAGGGATTCGTTTCGCGTGAGATGCGCCAGCCCAAAGCAGACCGACATCAGCCACAAATATTTTGCCTGCAATCGTTCCGCATACAACATCGAACAAAGTACGCCCGCGCTCAACAGGAAAGCCAGCAAGCCGGTTTCCATCCCCATTAGCGACCAGTAATTCAATGGGTAATACAGGAGCAGCGCGGCGAAGAGCAGGAAGCGAGGGAAAATCCTGTCCGAAATTTTGAGGGTCTCGAATATTTTCAGCGTGAAGAAAGCCGTGCCAAGCATAAAAAAGATGCCCGTCAACTGAATCGAGAGGACGGCATAACGTTTGTCCAGAAGCCCCGTCGCTACAGACATCAACAGGGTCATCAACAGGTTGGTGTAGCCTTCCACGCGCTCGCCCGCATTCCAGACCAGCCCATTGCCATGCGAGAAATTCCACGCATAGCGCATGGAGATCATGGCATCGTCGAACAGGTTGAAATAACGCCGACCATCGGCTGCCGCGTAGGAGGAATGAAAGATGAATGCCAGCGCCCAACCCACAAAGAGGGCGAACAAGCAAAGATATGCCCAATTTTGTTTCAGATAAATACGAATATTTTTAATCATTGTCCTATTCTGTGCCCAGTCCCATTTCGGGGATGGAGGGAAGCGTTTTGCCGTACAGCCAAATATCAAAGAAGCCATCCAACGCCTCCCCGCTGACCTGCTCTGCAACGGCAATAAAATCTTCGGTGACGGCATTGCTGTTTTTGTAGAGGGCAAAGTAGGTCTGCAAGGTTTCGAAGAAGGCTTCGTCGCCGATTTCCAATCGCAGGGCGTGAAGGGTCAAGCCGCCGCGAACATAGACTCCGCCGTTGAATAAATCGTCGGCGGGCGGGTTGCCGGGCGGGACAAAATATTCAGGATAGGAAGCCACTTCCTCATATAAGTATGTTACATAATCATCCAACCCTTCGCGCCCGTACAGGTGTTCCTGCCATAACGCCTCGGAATACGTGGCAAATCCCTCATTGAGCCAGATGTCGCTCCAGTCTGCCACGCTGACGCTGTCACCGAACCACTGATGAGCCAGTTCATGCGCCACGGTCAACTCGGTACCTTCGACATCGTCATAATCGATCATGTCTATGCCATAAATGGACAGGGTCTGATTTTCCAGCGCCGCCTCGAATTCGGTATTCATCACCAGCGAGCCGTACACTTCGAACGGATACTGTCCATAAACTTCGCTGAAATAGTCGAGCATCTCGCCCTGCCGCGCAAACGGCTTGCGGACTTCCTTGGGCAAATCCGAAGAGTAATAATTGCGGATGGGGATGCCGCCTGCGGATTCCATCTCCTCGACCTCGAACTTGTCGATATTGATGGTGGCAAGGTAGCTTGCCATCGGAACGCTGGATTCGAAGGTGAAGGTGGTCGAGTCGCCGTTATCGAGGGTTTCGGTCTGCACGCCGTTTGCCGCCACTTCGAGGGGCTTCGGCACGGTCACTCGGAAGGTGTAGGTCGCCTTATCCAGCGGGTGGTCGTTGACGGGGTAAAAACTCGCCGAGCCGTCGGGTTCGCTCAAGACAAAGCTGCGTCCATCCACCGTCACCCAACCCGTTTGCACGGGCAGCGCAACGGATTCCATCTCCTGCGGCGAACCGCTGTACTGAATGACGGTCGTGAAAGACTGCCCCATCATCAACGGCTTGAGCGGGGTGATCGTCAACTCCTGACCTTGGCGTGAAAATTCGGCTGGCGTTTCATTAACCGCAACCGAGTTAATATCAAAACCGATAAAGTCCAGATTGAAACTAAGCAGGTCCTGGGTCGCGCTGGCTTCGATGGTCGCGCTGGCAGTCAGGTCGCTGGTGGAAACGTCGTTGACCTCGATGTCCAGCGTGTAGTGCTTCACATCATAGCCGCCATTGCCAAAGCCAGGGTAGTAGGAATCGCCCAAGCCTGGGTCGCCAGCCTGCGCGCCCTCACCCACCGCGTCTTCAGGGACGATTACAGCGGTTATCGCTGCGGGAGATACAGACGGCGCGGATTGAGGCGAAAATTGACCACACGCCAAAATTACGAACAACATTAAAGCGATGGCAAGAATCGTTTGAGTTTTATTTTTCATCTGACATCCTTCACATGGAATAAAGGCAGTATATCACCGCTGGGATGCTGTAAAATCGTCGGGAGTGTCTAAAAGCATGGGCTTCGACCGACCACAAATCTGCCAAGACTCGAAGACGCAAAGGATTCTTGGCGGCTTCCCTGGCACCTCCCGCCAGGGCAGGTGTGAATCTTCGCGCCTTTGTGGTTAGCCCACGGAAGTAGACGCTCCTAAATCGTCACACCCAATGCCAAGTTTTAGAACAGGAGTCCCATGCCCCCACGACCTCGCTACAATATGCCCGACTTTTTCCGCGAAGCGCTCGAAACCCACAGTTTGATGGATGCCTACCTTGCCCGTCCGCCCTACCAGAGGAATGACTACATCGGCTGGATAATGCGCGCCAAGCTCGAAGCCACAAAACAGAAACGCCTAAACCAGATGCTCGACGAATTAGAGCGCGGCAACATTTATATGAAAATGAAGTGGAACGGATAATCCAATGACCCAAAGCGATATCATTCAACGAACAGCGAACTTCATCAGACAGGAATTTAGCCACGACTCGTCTGGACACGACTGGTGGCACATCTATCGCGTGTGGAAGAATGCCATCGCCATTTGCGAACGCGAATCCGCCGACCTCTTCATCGTGGAACTCGCCGCCCTGCTCCACGACCTCGATGACTGGAAATTCAACGAGAGCGGCGACGAAACTCCGCACCGCGCCATTGCCTGGATGGAGTCTTGCAGCGTCGAGCCACAAACGATCCAGACTGTATGTGAAATCATCATGCATGTCTCGTACAAGGGGGCGCAGGTCGAAAACAAGATGAAGACTCTCGAAGGTTTCATCGTGCAAGACGCCGACCGCCTCGACGCGATTGGCGCCATCGGCATTGGGCGCGCCTTCGCCTATGGCGGATACAAAAACCGTCCGATGTATGATCCCGAAACGCCAAACCAAATGCATGCGACTTTCGAGGAATACAAGAATAGCAAGAGCGCGACCATCAATCACTTCTACGAGAAGCTGCTTTTGCTCAAGGATAAAATGAACACCGCCACCGCGAAACAAATCGCGGAAAGGCGGCATGAGGTGATGGTAAAGTTTCTCGAACAGTTTATGCTGGAATGGGAAGGTGGGGATTTGGGGTAATTGGGGAAAAGGCAACCACAGAGACACGTCGACACCAAACCACTAAGAATCCTTTGAGTCTTCGCGCCTTGGCGGCTTGGTGGTCAATTTAATTTAGACACTCATTTTGTTTCGAATACCAGCGCAGTCTTTGATTCATACACCAGCGTATGGGAATCAGAAGCGCGGACAGAAAGGGCAAGGCTTCTCAAATAACCTGCAAAATCGCTTTCGTCTTCTTTGGGCGGAATGGTCACGATCAAATAATCGTACGCCACGTTGTTGGCGGCGCTCCACGCAGTCACGCACTCCAAATCGTCGCAATGTTGAAACTCCACCAGCCGCTCGTACCAGGGGAAAAACTTTTCGGACAGAGTCCACTCCAAGCCTTGCAGGGTGGTGGCGCTGTGCTGTTTCGTCAGCGCGGGGAACCATTCCTGCATCGGGTCAGACATCGAAAACTGGCGCCCCGTCGAAAGCAAAAATGTCTGCCCGTCCTCCACATTGGAATTCACCCACTCGATCATTTCGAGGTCGGCGGGCTTCAAACTGGTGTTGATGAGTTGGAAGTCAGAGATACTTGCAAGAAGAAGGAAATAGAATACCGAACCGAACACAAGCATCTGGCTGACGGGCTTCGCCATCACCGCCTCAGGCTGGTTGCCGTCCGAACGGCTAATCCACGCCGAAAGTTGAATCAGCCCCATCCCCGCCAGCATGGATTCCGCCAGCAGAACCACACCATCGCCGCCGCGCGGATCGAGAAGCAAGGCAAGCGCCGCCCAGACCAGCAGAAAAAAATCCCGCTGTCGGAGGGCAAGCCAAACGCCAATCAAAGTGAACACAAAATTTGGCGCAAGGGAAAAATCGAAATGCAAAAAGGCAAGGTAAGTTTCGAGCGTGCGAGGACTGCTTTGCGCGGCAGAGATGAAAGGCGCGAACCCGTGCCGCAGGGAAACAGTCCCCCACCAGGGAGCAGAGAGCAGGACGACGCCCACGCCCACCCACAACGCGGAAATGAATCCGCGTTTACTGCGCCCGTAAAATAGGAAAATCATCAAGCCGCCCAGCGCGGCATGGAGAGCCGTTTGCGGGTGACTCATCACCGTGAGCGCGGCAAAAAGGATGGTCAGCATCAGCCGTTTGGGCGTGTATTCCCTGAACAGTTGAACCGCCTGCCAGAGCATCAGAATCAAAAACAACATGCCGAAGGAACGGGTGATTCCGCCGCCCATCACCTGCCAGAGAAAAGCGCGGGACGAGAGGGCATAGATCAGCGTTGCAAGCGCGGCGGACGCGCGCGAGGGCATGATTTGTTCGGCAAGTTTGAAAAAGAAAAAGACGGCGAGGGTATTTACCAAAGGCGGGAGCCAGAGTAACACCTGTAAATCAGAGACAGGCAGCAGGCTCGAAAAAATCCCCGCGAGGTAAAAACCAACTGGCGGGTAGGCAAAGGGGATGTCCACAAAGTTATAGGTGGCAAACTGCGGCATGACGAAGTGCTTCGCTTTCAGGTCGCGAATCATCGTGTAGAACATCCCCCCATCGTTGAGCGGGAAACCGCTGGAGGCGGCAGGTACAAAGCGAACCACCGCGCCAAAAAGCAGCGCTGCAAAAAGCAGGAGAATGCCCCAATCCAGTTTTCGATTCATACATGCCTCTGTATTTTGATAAAAGACCCTAAAGGTTCTCCTTTAGGGTCTAAAATTTTATTTCACAGGTCTTACAGGAGGTTCAAGCCGTCGGGCAAGTTCCTTTGCGCCTTCTTCATCCGTGACCGCCAGCACTTCATCGCCTTCTTCAAAAGTGCTTGTGCCGCGCGGGAGCGTAATCTGCCCATGGCGGATAATGGCGGCAATGACACAGGTGTCGGGCAAGCCAAGGTCTTTGATCTGCGTTCCGATTGCCTTCGCGCCCAACGGAACCTTCTCTTCGACCAGGGAATATTGCCCGCGCCGCAACTTGAGCAGGGTCATCATATCGCCAAGCGACATTTCCTCTTGAATCAGGTGCGCCATCACATCTGCCTGGTTGATGGTTTCATCCACGTGGAAATTCTGGTCGAAAAGCCAGGCGTTGAGCGGGTTATTGATGCGGGCAACCGTACGGCGAACATTGAACAGGGTGCGCGCCAGGTAGCAGATGATGAGGTTGGCGGCATCATCGCTGCCGGTGGTGACAAGGACGCTTGCCTTATCCAGCCCTGCCAGTTTCAAAACCTTGGGGTCGGTTGCGACGCCCTCGTAAATGACCTCGGTGGGGAGTTCCCGATGCAGCAGGGTCAACAGTTCGCGCCGATGTTCGACCAGGCGAACCTGGTGTTTTTGTTCCAATAATTGCATTGCCAGTTGCGCGCCGGTTCTTCCGCCGCCTGCGATAAATACAAACATGTTATGCCTCCGCTCCTTCATGCAGACGCTCGTGAAGGGCTGTCACGCCTTCCAGCGTTGCGCTCACGGTAAGAATATCACCGCCTTTGATCATCGAATCGGGCGTGACCAGTTCAGCGCGTCCGGCGCGGGTCAAGGCGGCAATCACGAGCGTATTCGTACAGCCCGACAACAAGGTGGAAACAGTTCGCTCGCGCCAGGTTTCGGGGATGGGCATTTCGTACAATTCCACTTCGCCATTTCCCGCGGAAAAAACCGCGCGGAAGGAGGAGTCAATCAACAGTTCCTGCAACCGTTCCGCGCCCCAGGAAGTGGAACTGATGACCTGCAAGCCGAAGGCTTCCAGCATTTCTCGCATGGCGGGGTCGTAATTGCGGACAAGCACACGCTTCACCTGCGGATAATGCGCGCGAATGGCGTGACCGATGACCGCGTTCATGGTATCGGAATTGGTGACGACGGCGACACCGTCCGCAGTTGCCATCCCGGCACGGGTAAAGGTATTGAGGGAAAGCGCTTCGCCTTCGACGGTACGCCCGTGAAAATCGGCGTGAAGGCGGTTGAACGAGTTACGGTTGCCATCGACAACCACAACCTTGTACGAATTTTGGTACAGGCGATAGGCTAGTTCAGCGCCCACCCTTCCGCACCCAATGACGATAAACTTCATCATATTGGAAACTCCTACACTATGCTTTCTTCATGGACATGATATGGAACATCTGTAATAACAATACCGTGCGTGTTTTTCAATTGATCACGCAGAATATCGGCGGTGTTCATGTGTAATGCGCCGGCAAGACGGTTATCTGTAACGAATTCGGGCACCACAACCGTGATTGTCTCGCCTGGCTGGCGCGTGCCTGCAATTTCGGAAATGTATTGCAAAATCGGTTCGATAAACAGGCGGTAGGGAGAATCGAGCATCACCATGCGCACACCCTCGCCCCAGGTTTCCCACTTGGCGCGGACCTTTTCCGCGTCGACAGGTTCGATCACCACATGCACGGCGGTCACGTCATTGGATAACATACGGGCGTACCGCAGGGCGGCAAGCGTCCCCTGATGCACCCCGCTGACCGGCAGGATAACACGATGACGGGTGGCATGGTGGGGTATGACGCCGATATTTTCAAGGGAAAGGTTTCTGGCAAAGTTCCTGTAGTGACGGTGTATCGCCCAAAGAACCGCAACCATTAGTGGGATAAGCGCCATCACAATGTATGCCCCGTCTTTGAATTTGGTGACGGCAAAGACCATCATCACAACCGCGGTACAGAAAGCGCCAAACCCGTTGGCAAGCATTTTGACTTTCCAAAAGGGGTCAAATTTTAGGGTGGACCCTTGCCCGGAAACTTCCGCGCCGGGCAAAACCCTGCCGCTTTTCCACCAACGTAACGCCATGCCAGATTGGGCAATGGTAAAGGAAAGAAAAACGCCAATGGCATATAACGGGATAAGGCGGGTAACGCTTGCCTGGAAAATAACAATCAAAACAGCCGAAACAAGCGCCAGCGCCACCACACCGCGTGAATAAACAAGACGACTGCCACGATAGGTCAATTGGCGGGGCATGAAACCGTCCTTTGCCATGAGCGCGCTCAAGCGAGGGAAGCCGGCAAACGCAGTGTTTGCCGCAAGCATCAGGATGATCGTCGTGCCCAGAATCGCCCCGGTATAAAAGAGGTTTTGACCGCCAAACGAAGTGCGGGCAATTTGCGAGATGACGGTTTCATATTCGGACGGAACCGCTTCAATCTTCGTGGACAGGAAGGAAATCCCCAGGAACATGGAAGAGAGAATGACAGCCATCCATGTCAGTGTGATGGCGGCGTTTTTACTGCGCGGCTCTTTGAAGGCTGTAATCCCCGTGGAGATTGCCTCGATCCCTGTCAGGGCGGCTGTTCCGCTCGAAAAGGCGTGCAGGATCAGGAATGGAGTGACCGCAGTTGCCATGTCGTGCGCGTGAACCATTTCAGGAGGGTTGACAATTGTTCCAAGTGATCCCGTCAGGTATTTCACCACTCCCGTTCCAAGGGCGATAAGCATGATGATAATGAAGAAAAAATTGGGGACGATGATGGCTGTGCCGGTTTCTCTCAAGCCGCGCAGGTTTAGCAGGGTGACAAGGAACACAGAGGCAACCGCAAGCGGCACACGGTATTCATAAAGATCCGGATATGCCGAAGTAATCTGCGCCACTCCAGACGAGACGGACACCGACACGACCAAAACATAATCCATCAGGAGCGACGACGCGGCAACCAAGGCGGGAAACTCTCCAAGATTATCCCGCGCCACAATATACCCGCCGCCGCCTTGTGGATAAGCGTGGATAACCTGTATATAGGAGGTGGAAACAATTGCGAGCAGAACAACGATTGCAATGGAAATCGGAACGACATACTGGAACCCCTGCATACCCGCAATCGCTAGAATGACAAGAATTTCCTGGGTGGCATATGCATTTGAAGAAAGCGCGTCTGAGGCAAACACCGCCAACCCGACTGCCTTACCGATGGTCTCGTGCGGCGCATCCGCGGTCGAAAGCGGACGACCAATCAGCCAGGAACTCAAATTACGCGGCGGCTTGTAGTTTGCAGGACGTTCGATGATGGGGGTTTGTGAATTATTTTCTCGATTGATCATAATTACCAACTTGCATACAAAATGGGTCGTTACAAAAACGACAAGACGTGATTATATTACAACTCGGTCTTATATAGATTTTGATTCTTTCGGCTGGACGATGGGAATTTCCAAATGGAAGGAACTGCCTTCACCCACCACGCTATCGACCCAGACACGTCCCCCGTGACTTTCAGCAATCGAATTAACAATGGCAAGCCCCAATCCGGAACCATGTTGGGCGCGCGCTTCGCGTTGTTTGCCGCGATAGAACTTCTCGAACAGTCGCGGCAGGTCCTCCGTCGAGATGCCAATCCCAGAATCGATAACAGAAAAAGTCAGGCTGTTGGGCTGGGATGAGGTACGAATGGTTACACGCCCGTTATTTGGCGTGTATTTAATTGCATTTTCGACCAGGTTATAAACTGCCTGATGCAGCAACGCCTGGTCGGCTTCCACGGCATGGGGCATATCTTTGGCAAGTTCCACGCTCAGGGTGATATTCTTTTGTCCCGCCTGCAATTGGAGCGCGCTGGTCACCCGCTCGATGATGTCCAAAACGGTGACGTGCTCCACCTGCAAACCAACGCCCAGGTCGATGCGTCCCAGGTCGAGCAGGTTGTTCACCAGACGCGACATGTTCTCGACGCCTGAAATAATCTTCTTGACATAGCCCTGCTGCTGCTCGTTCAACTCGCCGACCATTTCCAACATGGTGGCGTAGCCGCGCATCAAGGTCAACGGAGAGCGCAGGTCGTGGCTGACGGTTGCCACGAATTCGGACTTCATCGTGTCCAATTCCTTGAAGTGCGTCACATCGCGCATGATGCAAACGCGCCCAATCTGACGGTCTTCGACAATCACCGAAGAAGCGGTTGCCAGGTAGGTGCGTTTATCTGCCAGCGTGATTTCAACCGACTGGTTTTCACGCGTAGCATTTTGCAGCAAAGCCAGCAGCGGCTTGATCTTGACGACCTTTTCGGTTTCCATGCCGGCGCTCTTATCGGTCTCCTGTCCCAAGGCAATCGACGCAGCGCGATTGGTGAGCAGAAGCCGGTTGCGATGGTCGGTCACCAGCACCGGATCTGGCGTAGAGTTGAGGACTGCTTCCAATTGACGGCGGGAGGCTTCCACGTTCAGGTAAAGGTGGACATTTGCAACCGCCAGCGCCGCCTGACCTGCCAGGGTCGTCACAAAACGCACATCCGAATCCGAGAACATGCGCGGCTGTTCAAAACCAGCCCAGACGACGCCATAATAACGGTTTTCATGCCGCAGGGCGACCGCCAGCAAAGCCAGTGGATGAGGCTGCGATGGGTCAAAGTTCAGTTCGCGCGAACGGCTCAGGTTTGGCAGGACGATCTTTTCCTGGTTTTGCGCCAGCGCAAGAATCTGTCCGTCGAGGTGGGCATAGATGTCCTGCACGGGTCCCAACGAAAAACGGGAGGGGAGTTCCACAAAAGTATCGGGTAACACGCTGGGGGAAAGAACCACGCTAACCGAATTTGCGCCCGTGGAGAGGATAGCCTCCAAAACAGGCTTGACTGCATCCTGCATCTCGAGGCTCGATGCGACTCCCTGGCTGACGCGCAAGAGGCTGTTGATTTCTCCGAGGCGCGCCTGCAAACTGGAACGCATCTGCTCGAATGCGCGGCGTAATTGTCCCACCTCGTCCACGCCATCCACTTGCAGCGGATGATCGAGGTTGCCCTGCGCAATGCGGTTGGCTTCGGCGGCAAGTCCCTGGAGGGAGCCTGTCACCACCCGCAAGCCTACGCGCAACGAAATCATCGCAACAAATGCCAGGAAGGCAATCATCAACGAAAGCGGCATGGCAATGTTCAAGGCGAGTTGTTGCGCCTTTTGCGCGGGGACCGTCAGCACCACCGCCCACGGACGCCCGATTACAGGCTGGTAATACACCAGTTGACGCGTGCCATCCGAGGCTGTGCCGTCATAGAACAAAGCCTTGTCGCCGTGCTGCTCTGTGTATGTGGTGAGTAATTGCGTATCGTCTGAATGATAAATAATGCGCCCGTTTTCATTCAGCAGGAAGCCCCCGCCGTCGAGGTCGCGCATATTGTTGATATTTTCGATCAATGGCAGGGCAAGCGGATTGGTTTCGAGCGTGGTGCGCCCGATCAGGATACGCTGTACCTGCCCGACGCCACCCACAATGGCGACCAAAAAGGAGACGCGGGAGGCATCGTCCACCGAAGTGGGCGGGATGGAATAAATTTGAGTCAACACACCGCTGGAAGCAAGCAACATGCCGGACATTTCATCCGGGTAGAGTTGAAAATTCGCCGCGGCTGAATCGGGGTAACCGGCAATCAGGTTTTGATCGCCCTTTGCCTCCAGCACAAAGAACTGGTCAAAGTACGGCACGGCTTGAATCCGCAGACCGATGATGGATTTCAACTCATCGCCGGTGGCGGTCAACAAGCGCGGATCAGACGCGAGTTGGACGGTCAGGTTTTGCCCTGTTTCGAGGAAGAAGGGGACGCTCTGCGCCGCAGATTCGCTGGCGCTGGAGAGACGGTCTTCGAGCATGTCACGCGCCGCTTTCCCAGCCACCACCCAATCGCCAATCAACAGGGTGAGAAGCAGGAGCGAGATAAAAGTACCGACGCCAAAGAGAAAACGCGACTCAAGGCTTCGTTCGCCGGGGGAAGGAAGCAAAGCCTGTTTACTACCCCAAGCCGCAGGGAATGCCATCACAATCACTTGCGCCACAATGCCGCCCACCAACATCTCGCCGCCGAAGGCAAGGGTTACAATCCCCGCATTGCTGATCGCAAAATCGAGGCGGGCGGTTGCCGGCGCAGAAGCATCGACTCCCCATTGGGTCAACAAGGAACTGATAACGTAGAAGAGGGTATGAAATGGGATTAAAAGCAATGCCCCAGCCAGGGGCTGGCGCAGCAGGGCATATGCCTTTGTGCGAAACCGCTGGCGCATGTTGACTGAAAACCATGCGGCAACGGTGGCAAGTTCGACAACAGAAAAAAGCGAATAGGTATCCCATGCGCCCCGCAAAAGCCCCGCAAAGGCGCCGAGTACCGCTGCGCCAATCGGTCCGAGAAAACCGCCGCCCAACAGCCAGGGAACGGCGGAAAAAATCATCAACGCAGAGCCTGGCGCGTCAGCAGGCAAGCCTGGCAGCGGGCGGGCTGAAGCAGAAATCAAGCGGACGCCAATAAACAGGTTGGTGAGCGGAATGAGAACAAAAAAGGCAAGAAAAAATGCCCACTCACGCCCCGTCCATACTGGCAGGTAACTCTTCCAGTGGAACAGGGCATACGCCAAAACGCCCAGAAGGGAAACCCACACCAGCCAACCGATCAGTGTTGGCGGGGCTGGGAAGGCAATACCCGAAAGGAGCGTGAAGAGAAAACTCATTTTCTAAATTATAGTCGTAATTGAGGGCGACGGGGTTACAAAAGTGTGGGTCTCGCGGAGCGCGCCCAGCCGCCGGGTTACTTGCACAAATCCATGACCTGGTCAAAAACCTGGGTGGCGTTCATTTTATCTGAATCGAGGATGACAGCATCTTCGGCGGGGCGCAACGGGGCAACGGCGCGGGTCGAGTCGATGCGGTCGCGTTCGATAACCTTGCGGAGAATCTCTCCATAATCGGCTTTTTCGCCGCGCGCAATGAGTTCGTCGAAGCGGCGTTTGGCGCGTTCCTCGGCGCTGGCATCGAGATAAATTTTGAGGTCTGCTTCGGGCAAAACCACCGTGCCAATATCCCGTCCCACCATGACCACCCTGCCGCGAAGCCCAATTCGCCGCTGATGATCAGACAACGCCTTGCGAACGCCGGCATACGCTGAAACGACAGAAACATTCGCGTCCACGTCAGAATTCCGCATATCCCAGGTCACATCGCGTTCACCGAGCAGTACGTCGCAGGGGCGACCATCGGCTTTGGATGGCGGTCGGATGTCAATCTGCGCCTTTTGCGCCAGGTCGGTGACGACGGCTTCATCCTGCAAATTCAAATCATGCTGAATGGCAATCCAGGTAATGGCGCGATACATGATGCCCGTATCGAAGAAAAGATAACCGAGCGCGTCGGCAAGCGAGCGTCCCAGGGTGGATTTTCCCGATGCGGCGGGACCGTCGAGGGCAATGATGGAGGGGGGAGTTTTCTTTGTCATGTTACGGGTTTCCTGCCGATACAGAGTTGAGGAAAAGGTCGTCGCGCGCCCAGAGGATGATGGTTTCGCCGCTGATGGGCATTTCACGCAAAGCCACCCAGCGCACCCAATCCTGCGGCACGGTCACGCTCCAAAGAGGAGTCTGCCGCCAGGCAAAATCCTGCCCGCGATAAGCAGAGGACAACTGTGGATCGTCCTGGAGCGGGGTGATCACAAGGTCGGGGGAACTGGACGCATCCAAAGTTTGGACAACGGAAACCCGCCGCTCGCGCAGTACCCATTCAAGGGCGGGAGAATCCACGCCGACAATGGTTACCGCCGCCGCGCGGTCGTCTCCGATGCCCCATTCAGAAACGTCGCTGATGGTTGATTCGAGCAAACGGGCGTGAACAGGCTGTTCGGACAGCCACCATAATTCGGGGAAGGCATATCCGCGCAAGCCAGCCGCGCCAAACGCGCCGCTGACTCCCAACGTCCCCAGCGCCAGAACGAGTCCCCAAATGCCGCCGATGCGCGCAGTTCGGAGCGACCACCCTGCCGCGACCAAGACCAGGCTCATCACCAGCAGGAAGAGGGAGCCGAATAACAGCCAGAAGCGCATGATGTATTCCCGCGAATCAGCAGGCAGAACGGTCAGCCCGGAGAAATCGAGCCAGGCGAAAGCCCAGATGAAGACAGTCAAAAAGACAACCCCCGCCACCTCGGCGCGCTCCTCGATGAAAATATCCACGCTGCGAATGAGTTCGAGCGCTGCCATCGCCCACAGCGGAATCAACGCCCAGGCAAGATCTGCAAGTTGGCGGGAGGGATAAAAGACCGCGAGCAAAAGCGCAACGAGAAACCAAAGACTGAGCGGGATGAGGCGGCGGCTGCCATTCTTCCAACCGCGCCCGAGGGCGAGAATGCCAAGCACAATACCAAGCGGCTGATAAATAAGCAGGGAGAAGAGAAGCCTGCCGGCAGGCAGGATGGACGGGGCGATCCAATTTCCAATGAACGCCGGGATGGCGGCAAGCGCGGCGCTGAGTCCGGTGGGGACAAGAAAGAAAAGAGAGCCAGCAATGAAAAAGACGGCAAGGAAAGGAAGGAGTAAAGATCGAAAGTCGAAAGTCGAAGGTCGAAGGTCGGAAGTCGCGGGCTGCGGGCTGCGGGAGTAAATAAAACGCAGAATCCCCCAGGTGATGGCAAGACCGAGAACCCCGTTCCAGATGGAAGGTCCGCTGAGAAAAGCAAGGGCGGCAAAAGAGGCGGCAAGGCTGTTCTTGTTCTGATTATAAAATCCCAGGGCAAGCAGCAGGAAGGTCAGCGCGAGGATGGGGCTGGCAATCTGGCGCGAGAGGGCAACCAGTCCCGGGTCGAGGGCGAGGAAAAAAGAAAGGAACACCGCGGCGCGGGGCTTGATCCGATCCGCAAAGAGCAGGGGAACGAGGACAAGCAGACTGCCGGCAAGCGCCGGGATGAAGCGGGCAAGGAAATCGGTTCCGCCGCCGTAAATGAAAAATAAAACGGCTGTCGAAAGGATGTAAAACGGATGCGGGGCGAGCGCAGGCTTGAGCCCCTGCGAGATTTGGAGGGCTTGCAGGGCGGGCGCGGCTTCCGCGTCGGTCAGGGGCATGGCGCCAAGTTGGGTAAAACGCAAGACGACGGCGGCAAGAAACGCCAGGGCGTAGAGCCAGCCTTCATGTTTGAAATGTCGGTAGTTCATGGGGTAATTGTAATCGGATTTATCCCAGACGGCTTCCGAGTTCTTCGAGAACCTGGAATCCCAACTCACGGGACTTCGTAAATGGAGACGCTGCCCTTTTGAAAGACGGTTTCGAGGTGCGCGCGGAATTTCTCCTCCTTCACGGGCATGGAGGCGTATTCCGTCGCGCCGACATAAATATAACGGATGTCGTACTGGTCGATGATTACCCGGGCTTCGTCCCAGCGCGAGGTGGTGTACAGGCGCACAATGTCATCGTTGCGCGTCCCCTGCGGCGCGGAGCCTCCGCGCCATTGGGCTTCGTGACCGGGCCAACCAAGAACGGTTTGCAAGCCGGTGTAGGTGGCGATCCGCGCGAATTCACTGCGATAACTCCCGCCGATCGCTTCGGCAACAATTCCATCCGGGGCAGTGTGCAGGAATTCGATGGCGGCGGCTTCGTCGGGATTTTCGCGTCGGATGCGGTCGAAGTCATCGAGGGTGAAGCCGAAGGCGGGGGCAAAGTTTTCGGTCTTGGTCAACAAGCCGAGGGCGGGGTACAGCAATCCCGCAAAAATGACCAGCGCGATCAGCACGCGGAAGGCGATATTCTCCAGCGATTTCAGGTTTTGAAACAGCCAGGCAACGGCAAAAGCAGCGGCAAGACTCCACAACATCCATGCCTGATAATAGAACTTGAAGATGGTATTGATGCGATATCCGAACTGGTCGCGGAGATAGACGAATTCAGGGGCAAGGATGAGGGCGCCGCCGAGCAGGACGAGAAGCAGGATAAATTGATTGGTAATTGGTAATTGGGGAGTAGGGATTGGGGACTTCGGGAACAGATAAGCAAGCGTGGGGATGAGAACAGCCAGCAGAGTGATAAGACTGGCGATGTGAGTCAGCCGTCGAAGGGATGCGGCGTTGAATAATTCTGAAGCGGTCATGCCCTGGGATTCGAGGAACATCCGCACAAAGTCAGGTTCGATGTAGGAACCGATCCAGCCAATGAGCCAGGAAAAACCCCATAGCAAGAGCGTGACTCCAAGTCCCAGAAAGAGGGCAAACTTCCAGTTGGGCTTTTCCTCGCTGTCGGAATATTGGGTTCGAAGGCGAATGAGATATGCCAGAATGGGAATGAGGAGCGTGCCCCACATCACCCAAAGATGCGCGCCGCGCGTGGCATACATGAGGTTGGGCAAAATTCCGCCCGCCTGTGAAGAGAATCCAAGGTAGAAGGGAAAATAAAGCAGGATGGCGGTCAAACCTAGCGGCAGCCCAAGCAGCAGGAGGTCTTCGAAACGTTCCCAAGTCCAGCCATCTTCGCGGGCGCGAAAAAAAACATACGCGCCGACCATGAGCGCGGCGGCAACAAGAATATCCCAGGTATTGAGAAAGGCAAGCCCGCCGAGGGTGAGCGCGGAAAGCAGAAAACCCGCATAATGGATGCGAAGACTCATCCCCCACGGCAGGCGGATTTCTCCGCGCCAGCCGCCGAGGAAAATGTGCAGGGCAATTGCAATGGCGAGCAGATTAAAGGGAATTGCCAACACATGCGGATGCAAGTCGCCAAGCAAAAAAGAGAAGAAAGGAAATTCGTCGATGACCTCAAGCGGATTGCCGAGCATGTCGTAGTCTTGAATCACACGCGAGGCGCGCCACCACCACAAGAAACGGTCGGGCATCAGTTGGAACGGTTCCAGCGGCGGACTGGATAACTCTTTCATATCCAGCCAGTTCCAAAAGGCGCTGGTAAATTGACCTGCGGAATTCCGCGTCCAGAACAAGCCGAGGCGATGCAGCACTTCGAGCAAGGCTTCGAAGTTCGAGACGAGGAGCAGGAAAAGGGGGGCGAGGAGCGAGTTTATGATTGACGATTGACGATTGACGATTTCTCCATCCTCCGTCTTCGGTCTTCGGTCTGCCTTCGCAAGCAGGTTGTAGAGAATCCCATACGCGCCAACCGCGCCCAGGGCAAAGACAAGGGCGGTCATCAGGTTGTGCGCCATGCTGCCGGGGATTCCCGAAAGCCGCGCAAGCATGGCGGTCATCACATAGCCGAAGTAATAATAAGAGATGGCATAGCCCGAAAGCCAGGGGTCTTGCGGCGGGAAGGTCGGCGAACGCAAAATGGCGTTGATGAAAGCCAATTCCATCGGGCGTTCGGTTCCGTTCAATTCCGGGTTGGCAGAGCGAACAAAGGCGAGAAAGGCAAAAGCAGCGAGGAATAAAATTTCAGCGGTGAGAAGGAGGGGCAGGTTGGATTTAAGAAAATTTACGATTTGCGATTTCGGGTTTTCGATTTCAGATTGACGCCTGACGACTGCCCAGCCGCTGAGGGCGGCGATGACGATGAGGGCGAGGATAATTCCGCCGCTGTCATTTTGGGCGACACCGAGGGAGGCGAAGAGCCAAAAGGCATAGCCCCAAACCAGCATCCCCAACGCGCGCGAAAGGGTGTAGCCTCTATCTGCCAGCGCAGGGAAGAGGAAAAACGCCAGCGGAAAAGTCAGCCAGCCGAGGAGGGTGACGAGGATGTACCAGGTGAGGAAGGCGGTCATATCAGTAATCAGTAATCAGTAATCAGTGGTCAGTAATCAGTGGTCAGTAATCAGTGGTCAGGGTAATTGCTTGACCATGCGATGATACCCAAGATTTTCGTTTTTATCATGCACAGTTTCGACAACTTGATATCCTGCGCGCTGGTAAAGACGGAAGGCATCGACGTTATGCAGGCTGACAAGCAGCGAACATTTTTCGAGGTTCTTTTCCCTTGCGGCTTGTTCCGCGAATGCGAGAAAGCGCGAGCCAATTCCCTGCCCCTGCGCGGAGGGGTGGACGCCGATATTGCTGATGTAATATTCGTCCCTTTTTGCTTCCGCGCCGCCAGGCAAACGCGCCCCGCGCCAGATGAAGCGCAACGCGGGCGCAAAGCCCATGACCGGGAAAAGATGTGGAAATACAGCCAGGTTGAGCAAATCGAGTCGCGCGCCCGCAGAGGAGAACATCACGCCGTAAGGCTTGCCTTCGACCTCGGCAACGCAGGCAAGTTCAACGCCGAACCTGCCGGCGTTGCGGGCAAAGAGCCGTTCGAGTTGCGTGACAAGCGGCTGGCTTGTTTCTTCGAAAAGATAATCTGCCAGTCCGCTCATGGAAAGATGCAGCATTTCAGCGGCAAAAAGCGCGTCATCCAAACTTGCGAGGCGAATCGAAACGCTGGAACTCATACGGGCAGGGAACGCCATTCTCCATCGGAGTCAGGCGTGAAATCCAGAACCGCGGCAACAGCCGTCAGGTTGATAGGACCGTAAATATGCGGGAATTGATCCGAGATGGAAATGCCCGCCGCAGGAGGTCCAGCAGGCGGCTCCCACTTCAACACCGAGTCAAGTTTGGCTTCATCGATTTGCAGCAACACCAGATCAGTCTGCCCGCGATAGAAGGCATTTGCCACATGCAAGACCTGCTTTTCCGTCGAGCAATGAATAAAGCCTTCGCTTTGCAAACTGGGGGCAATGTAGCCTCCGCGCTGACGGGCTTCGCGCCATTCGTTTTTTGAGGTGATATGAAGAATCAAGGGAAACTCCAGGGTACAGGTTGAAGGTTACGGCAAGACTTCGTAAATCGTCGTGTCGGCGTCATGATACACCGCTTTCCAATATTCGCCTTCATATTCTTCGAACTTGGCAAGCCCATCCATGCCGGGATTAAGGGCGGGGTAAACGTTACGCTCCAGTTGACCGACGACAATATATTTGACCTGGTATTTTTCGAGGAAGACCAACGCGGATTCGGCATCCGGCGTGATGTAGAACGCGCCAATCTCGGAGACACGATTGAAGATGGTGTTGTTGGCAAGCAATGCCCGCTGCTGCCGCTGATGCCAATTCCAGCCGACAACGCCGGGCAACCCCGTATAAATGGTAAAGCGCGTACACCAGCGGTATTCGGTGCAATTGGCTTCGACAATGACCGGCGATCCCTGCGCGTTATCCTGCATCCAGCGAATGGCGCGATAATCCTGGCTCAAGTCCATCATCTGCCCGTCGAAGTGCTGGGAATGATTCATGAACGTCATGCCGTCGAGCGTATGCGGCGCAGAGACATTCAGACGGTCGCTGATCTTGTCGGTGGTGGCGGTGACGGTGAACATAAATGCGCCCGCCAAAAGAAGATACAAACCCGTCTGATAGATCGTCCGCCAGCGCATTCGCCAGAACGGGAACTCATCCAGCAGCCAGCCAAAAGCCGCCGCCGCGCTGACTGCAAACAACATCCAGACCTGCATGTAAAGTTTGAAGATCGTGTTCATGCGCCCAATATCGCCGCGCAGGGTGATGACCTCCACCGCGAGGGTCAGCGCCAAGCCCGTGCCAATCATCAGCAGGACGCCGCGTTTGACGCCAGGCATGTCCGGACGCAGGAGGAGCAATCCCGCCATGACCACCAGCGGCAGGGCAATCAACGCAATCCGCACGCCTTCCATCAGGAAGAAGACGAACAGGGCAAGAATAGCCGCCAGACCGAGTTCAAGCCCAATTTGATAGGGAGCCAGCCGCTTCAAGTGAGAGACGGGGGTGGCTGCCATCCACTCGCGTATCTCCCAAAAGAGCCAGAAGGTAATGATGAAGAGGAACAAGCCCCAATGGGTGAAGTACGAAGAAAGCGGCGTGCGCGAGGCAAGCCAGGGATCGATGCTGTTATATGCCAGCCCAAACCAGCGGTCGAAGGGGGCATACATCAACTTACCCAGCGCGTACAAACCGACGACGAAGGCAAGCGAGAACAAAGCGCGTCCCAGCCAGTTCGGAAGTTTGAAACGCCCGTCCCACTCGAAGTGACGGTTGATGGCATACAACGCCGCCAGCGCCGAGAATGGGAAGAAGGTGTACAAGTCCCAGGTGTTGGTGGGTTTCAACGCGCCGATCATCAAGCCGCCAACAGCAAACGCCGCAATCCATTCGGCGCGGGTCATCTTTGCATGAGATTTGATAAACGCAACCGCCCAGGCAATGATCAGCAAAGTCAGCGGCATGACCAGCATGTGCGCGTGCAAATCGCTGTAAAGCAGGGTGAAGAGCGGGAACTCGGTGATCTCGTTGCCAGGTCCCGACGGGATGACACGGCTGGGATTCCAATACCATTCACCGCGCCCGATAGGCAAAGCCGTTCCGCCGAATAAAAGCCCGATGCCCTTGAATGCCCAAGTCCATTTTTCGATCAGGGTCGCGTCTGCGGGAATGCTCCCGCCCGGCACAGCCATGCGCTGCAAAGCGCGGAAGAGCATTTGAATCGTGCCGAGGTTGCCCAGCAGGATGGAGAAGGTGGAAGCGGTCAGACCCGTCACAACGGGCAGGTTGAACGTTGAACTTTCAATGTCTAACGAGTCTTCCTTGACCAGCGAGTACCCAATCGCAAACGCCCCAATCGCAATCATCGCGAACCAGGTCGGCAAAATAAAGTTGTAGGCAATCGAAGGCACAATGCCGAGCAGTTTGACAGGCGTACCCGCCAGCACGAACCCGTAATAATAATAGTTGATGTAGCCGCCCGCAAACCAGGGATCGTAGGGCGGGAAACTGGTACTCTTCAACACCGCGTTGAAGTACGAAAAATCCATCGGTCTTTCGCCGCCGCGCGCGGGGTGCCACATGTCGGAATTGCCGAGACGAATCAGCAGGCCGATGAGGAAGAAGACGAGGAAGACGACTTCAACGGTGACGAAGAATCGGCGGCTGGAATTCCACTCCGCTTTGAACTGGTCGCGCCGCACAAACCACAACCCCAAGCCTGCCAGCCCAATCAGGGCGAATGCCACCCCAATGCTGATTCGGGTGTACGGCACACCAACCGAACCGCCCATCCATGAAATCCATGCCAGCAGCAGAATCCCCGCCATGCGGCTCAGCGGATACGCGTACTGGCGAAGCCCCGCAAACGCCGAACGCGTAATTGGGTAGGCAACCAGCCCCAGCAGGAAAATAAAAAGATACCAAACGACGACGCCCAGCGCGGGATACTTGTTGTGAATCCAGTCATAGTCGAAAAGTTCCGACCAGGTTCCGCCCGCCCGCTGTGACACAAGCTGCGCCGATGGCAGGAGCAAATCCTTGTAATCGGCAGCCTGCTTCGGCAGCAGGTGAACCACGTTGGTCAAATCGACGGTGGCAAGCGAAGCCGCCAGCCGCCCCGCATCGAAGTCAGCCGTCTTGCGGAAAATCAAAACTTTCGGGTGGTCGTAGAAGGTGAAGGCTTCCTCTGCCGCCTGGTCGTTGATGACCAAATTCCCCAGAGTCGGGTAAGACTCGAAAACCTCGACCAGTTCAAACCCCAGACTCCCCTTGTAGTCGCCAGGCTGCGCCGTCTCGTAGCATTCGATAATATCCGCGCCGATGGGGCAGCCGAGCAGTTCGCGATAATAATACGTGGTCAGCGGATAACGTTCGGGGATGCGGGTGATCTGCGCGTACTGATGGTTGGTCGGGATGACGATGTAATCGGACGCGCCGAGGATTTGCACAAAGCGGCTGAGTTTATCAGTGTTGTCGTCCCAATAAACCTGCAAAGTCAGGTCACCGGGATAAATTCCGCCAAAGGCATCGTAGCCGTCGATGCGGAAGGGCAGACCCCAGTCGTAGTTGGTTTCGTTGGCAATTGCCGCTCCGCTCAGGGTCAAGCCGCTGCCGAGGGTTTCGATCCGCAAATAGTAGAGTTGATTCTCGAAAAGCGGAATCGGCTTATCGAAGGAGAACACCACCGAGGGACCGCGCGAGTCGGAAGTGGATTTGAAATCCACCACCGCGGCAGAACGAGTCAACGGGAATTCCGGCGCAAGGGACGAGTACAAACTTATCACAAGGGTCGCGGGTGAAGTGGAATCCTTTGCATGTCCCAAAACCACTTCGGAGAGTTCTCCGCTGTAGCGCGGAACAAATGTCAAAGTGTAGGGCGAGCCTGGTCGAATGACCGTGCCGCCGAGAACAGGCAGGGGCTGGTTATAGGTTCCGTTCCCAATTGTCTCGATCTTCAAATTGACGGGACCCGGCACATTTTGAAAAATCCAGCGTGAGGCGGTAATACGGGTCTCTTCACGCAGGTAAATGCTTTGAAAGGCAAAAGCCCAAACGGCAGTGGAGACGAGAACGACAATGCCAGCCAGAGCCACAACAGTGGACAATAAACGGTGGACGATGGTCAACGGTCTACCGTCCATCGTCTTTTTTCCGACCTCGAAGATGAACCACGCCGCCATCATCGCCAACAGCGGATAGATCGGCAGTTGATAACGCATGGTCGGATTGAATTGAAGCGACTGCCAGAGGAAATAAAACGCCGTCCAACCCCACAGCAGGAGATGCTGCAACTCTCTTTTTACAAAGATGCGCCAGCCCATGAACAGGAATCCCGCCCAGGCAAGAATCCCAAGCGGAAGCCCCAAGCCCCAGACTGTGAGATTTTCAAAGGAATACAAATGCGAGCGGCGCGCCCACTGCAAGTTCCAGGGCAGGTCCGAGCCTGCGGTTTGCGCGCGCTGCTCCAGGATGTTCGCTACCCATTTTTGATTCAGCCCGATACCGTCAAAGGCATAGGGCTGGAAGATGCGGAAGGAAAGAAGAGTGGCAAGCGCGCCGACAATGAGAAAGACGGTAATCAGCGACCAGTAATCGGGAGATTGGGAATTGGGAAATTGGGTAGCGGAAGATTGGGAATTTTGGCGCGGGCGGTCATGAATAAAGTAGCGAATCACGAATGCGCCGGGCAGCATCAGCGCCAGCGACGCCGCGTTGATCTTGGATGCCATCGCCAATCCAAGCGCAAAGCCAAAGGCAACGGAGAGCCAGAGGAGGGGAGAGGCGAGGTAAGTGGTAATTAGATAATTAGGGAATAGGCGTTTAGGTTGTCCTTCCCCTAATTCCTGTTCCCTTGCATTCACAATCTCCACCGCAAAGTAAGTTGCCAGCAGCATGAACAGGTTGACGAAAAGATCGGTGGTGAAAAAATGCGACTGCTGAATCTGCATCACTGCCAGCGAGGAGAATGTCGCAGAAAATAAAGCAATCCGCCGCCCGTACAGGTTGGAGACAATCAGATACAGCAAAAAGATGGCGAACAGGTCAGCCAGTGCCGACATCTGCCGCGCAAAAAATTTCAGCGCACCAAGCCCATCCAGCCCGGACGCCTCAGCGGTGACACGAATGAGGGTCAACGGGAAATTACCGTACACAAAAAAAGCATATCCGCGATTGTGCGGGTTGAGAGTCGACTTTGCCGTGTCGAAATATTCGCCGATATTCATCCAGCGTTTCTGGTCGCTGGGGCAAAGGTCAGCGGGCACGTTCTGGATTTCGCAGACGTGAGCATTTAGATTGCCCAGGACACTGCTCAAAAATAATTCGTCAGGATGCTGGTGATAGCCTTCGCCCCAATCCGAACCTGCCAAACGCAAATACCCCGCCATCAACAGGACGAGGATAAAAAGTAAATCGTAAATCCAGGAATGCTTTTCTTTCATATCGCCTCACGTCATTGCAAGCGGGCGGCAGCGGGCGAAACAATCCCTTTTTATCGAGAGATTGCTTCGGGCAAAGAACAAGAACGCCCTCGCAATGACGACTATTTCTCGATCATCAAAATCATGAAATCCTTGCCCGGATCACTGGAAGTATAGCGGGTGAAGACTCCATTCGGATAGAGTTGATTAAGGGCAACTGCGGCAGCCAGGTCATCCACATGATAAAGAATCATCTTGGGCGACGGGACGGTCAACGTGGCGGAAAGATTCTCAGTCCAGAGCGCAAAATCGCGGTTCGGGATTCCCGCCCAAACGCCGGGCAGGCGCGTGTCCACCCAATGCGGATACGGCACAATCCAGACCGAATCCGTTTGCCCGTATTCATCGCGGAAATCGCCGATCAACCTGCCCATCTCAGAGGTGTTCCACGCGCCCAGTTTGAACTGCGTGTCAAAAGTGTCGAAGACCAAAACGTAGTTTTGATAAGCGGACACGGCGAACAGGATAGCGGTCAGCCCATAGGCAATCACCGCCCGCCGCCCGCCGCCCAGGCTGGATACAAACCCATCGAGCGCCAGCGCGCTGACGATGACCACCGCCACCTCCGCGCCGCCGGAACGATTCAA
>Ga0172367_10001969_pt1 | contig 28977 bp, 37 predicted proteins | sample Lak10m_FD_114542 | JGI IMG/M metagenome (GOLD analysis project Ga0172367, IMG submission 114542) | Freshwater microbial communities from Kabuno Bay, South-Kivu, Congo - kab_022012_10m | ecosystem: Environmental > Aquatic > Freshwater > Lake | place: Democratic Republic of the Congo: South-Kivu...
CGACCTCACCAAGGCCGACCTCACTGGGGCCGACCTCGCTGGGGCCCGCCTTGCCGGGGCCCGCCTCAGCGGGGCCTGCCTCGCTGAGGCCGACCTCACCGAGGCCAACCTCTCGGGGGCCGACCTCACTGGGGCCCGCCTCTCCTGGGCCTGTCTCACCAAGGCCCACTTCTCGGGGGCCGACCTCACTGGGGCCCGCCTTGCCGGGGCCCGCCTCAGCGGGGCCAACCTCACTGGGGCCCACTTCGATGAGGGCACAGCCCAGGGGCTGGCGATCGGCGGTTTTATCGGAGGTTACTGGTGGTGGGCGGTGCCCTTGGAGGAGGGCGTGCTGCTGGCCTACGGCTGCGAGTGCCATTTGCTTGACTGGTGGCGCCAGCAGGGGCCCGAGCTGTCCGTTCGCCACGAGCGCCCCGCCTCCCACTGGGAGGAGGGCCCCATGGTGGCAATCGCGGCCGCCGAGGCCCTGCTTCGGGGTGAGCCATGACCCCCGGTGACCTCGTCCACCTCGCCCCGGTCGGCGAGGGGGATCCCACGGTGGTCATCGGGGCGGACCGGATTCAGTTTATGGTGCCTGCCGAGCGGGTTTCCGCCATCCCTGCGGCAGTGGAGCAGCGGGAGGACCAGACTCTGCCCCCGGGGTGTCCGTAGCCGAGTCCGCCGCGCGTCTACAGGTGTGAGCCTGGGAGGCGCGCAAACTAAAAAGGTGAAAAAAAGTTAGCGGGCGGTGTTGCACCTTCACACCGGTCGGAGTATAGTGAGGGTGTACCAAGAGCGGCGGGCCGGACCCGCCAAGGAGCCCGAAGATGGAAACCGAAACTTTCGTCGTTGGCCAAGAAGTTCGACTGTGCGCTACCGGAGAACACAGCGACATAAACAAGGATGGAACCCCGAAGATGGGGAAGGTCCTCAAGGTTGACGGAGACATGCTGCTCATTCGTCGCCAGCGCCCTGGTCCGCTGGCTTACAAGTTCTGGACTCACCTGTCCACCGTGTCTGGGGTCTGACCCCTTCCGCCCCTCGGGGCCCGGCGCGGTGACCGGCACTCACCGCCCCCTACCCGGCGCCCCCGGGGGGAGGGTGCTCCCGCTCGGTAACGGGCGGGCCCCATTGAAGCGAGAGAATCCGGGGGCCCTTTCTTGAGTTTGAACCAAACCGAACGCCCGCGTTGTCGGGCTTGGAGATAGCTATGACCAAATCTATCGCGACCGACGCTACCCTGACCCCCTTCTCCTACGACGAAGCGCTTGCATCCCAAGCGGAGGCTGCCCGCTTGCGGGAGGAGCGCGCCCCCGCGCTGGAGGCTGCCAACACGGCAGAGGCATTCATTCGGGAGGAGGCGCGCCGCCTTCACCTTCGTGAGCCGAAGCCCACTGTTACGGGCGGTGAATGGGGCGGATTCACCGCCTACCTTGTAAGCGCATGCTCCCTTGCAGGACAGGCCAGCACGGCCGCCGCGAATGGCAACTCCAGCGCCGCAATGGAATACATTGCAGAGGCGCTCAAATACCTCAGCATGGCGCGGGCCATGCTGTGAGGGGAGGGTTGTAACCCTCTGTAAGTGCCTTCCCGGAGTGATCGCGGTACACTCCGGGAGAGCGGCCCCGAGCGGCGACGGCGCCCCGACTCCCCATCCCGGGGTGTCGGCGGGGTCGCGCGAGGTGGGGCCTGGAACACGACGAACGCCGCAAAATGGCCCTCCTCCTTGGCTTAGCCGAGGTCCGGCGGGCCCTTGACGGGGCGACGCTCCCCGGTGGCCAGACCCTGCCGTTGGGGGGTGTGGAGCGAGTCAATGCGCTTCAGTTGGCGATAGAGAGTCTGCTTTTTGCCCAGCTCCTTGCGCCCGAATGGTCGGGGCGGGCGGTGGTGGCAGTGGCGATTCAAGCGGTTCGGCTCGCCGCTTGGGTGGTGTTTAGGGCCAAACAACGCGAGGATGACCGGCTTTGACCGGTCGGGAGGTTTGAGATGGGACATGCGCGGTTGGTTCTGGTGGCTTGCGCATTGGGCGAGCAATACTAATGAGCACCCTATTCCCCAACATCCCCAAGCCGACCCGCCCGCCCAACCTTACGCCCCGGCTTCGGACCTTGCTTGGCCCAGATTGGCGGGTCAAGCGGGAGGGCAACCGCGTCCACCTCGACTACCGCGAGGGGCAGCACTGCCCCTGTGTGGTGGTGGGGGTTTGGACGTGGCTGGTCTTCGACGGCCACGGCGATGAGCGGGGCGCGATGCTGTTCGATGACGGCATTGGTGAACTGGTCGCCTGCCTCCGCTCAGTAGTGGGCGAACCAGCGCCAGAGGGGGAGGCATGAGCACCCTATCAGAGGAGGCGGAAGACCTCCTGTTGCACACAACCGGCAACTGCCCAAGCAGCCCAAAAACGGGGCGGAATATGCTGGTATGCCCCAAAGACCCTGCGGTCCCAGGCTTGACGTTCAAAGCGTTTTTGACCGACCCTCGGTTCAAAGCGTACCGGTGAGGGCCGGATAGACTACACTGCCCCGCTGGCATAGGGCTGGCGGGGCGCATGGGCCCGCGTGTGCGGGCGGGGATTGGGCTGGTCAGACCACCGTAACAAACGGGCTGGCCAGACTCTGCCCGTGCAGTCCGCCATACACCCGGAGCATCGCCGCCCTCCACACTGCGAGCACACCGGCGGCGGTAGCGGCTGCCTCCACCCGGGCGAGCCATGGGGCCGCGGGGGTGGCGTTGATCGCGTTGGCGAGGGTCGCCCAGACCCCCGAGGTGGCAGCGGTGGTGATGGCCACCCATTGGGTGGCGGTTATGCTCTCAGCCTCAGCGGTGGCCAAGTGCTTGGAGCCACCCGTTAGGTTCTCTTGCCCTACCGCCAACTCGTAGCGATTGAACGGCTGACCGGGGCCGGCTGGCCAGCGGAGTTTTGGGTGGTCTACGTTGCTTTCTGCACGGCCCATGTCAGGTCTCCGTGCCCTCTTGGGGCTCGGTGGTGAGGTCGGGCGCGGGCGCGGGCTCGCAAACACACTCGCACTCGGTGGGGGAAGGGGTGGGCGCGGGCTCGCCGTCAAGGATGCCCGCAAGCATCATCGCAACGATGGAGAAAGCCACGAGGGCCGCGGCTATTTTCTTGTTGGTGGGGTTCATACCGGGCCCCTCCGTACGGGCTGAGGATTGAGCGTGGCCACGTCTTCGACTTGGGGCGTGGCAAGGCTGACGATGAGGCCGTCCATCACCATGCCCGCCACAACAAATAGGACCAGCGCTGCCTCCCTTGCGCCAGGCAGAGACTGGCCCTCTGTCTGGGGGAGGCGCGGGGAGAGAGGGGTCACGGGGTCCGGGGTGTGCTCGGTGTGTAGGGCGGGAGGCATCAGCGGCGCCCTCCCATCAGGTCGGTGGCGCTGGTCATAAGCGCCTTGATAACGGTCAAATCGGCGGCCGTTTTGTGCTTCAGTTCGGACACCTCATCCCGCAGACGGGCTATCTCCTCATCCCGGGCCTTGTCAGCCTCCATGCGCTCCTTTGCCGCTTCCTTTGCGTTGTCGTGCTGGGTCTTGAACCACAACCCCCACACAACCGCAACCGGGCTTGTAACGCCCGCCCCGGTCAGAAGGCCAGTCCAAGCATCAGGAGGTGGGCCCTGTATGGGGGAGGTGGTTGGGTCCACCTGCCCCACAAGAAATAGGGCGATGTCAAAAAGCATGGGGGCACCTCAGAGGCAGACTACCGCGGAATGCGCTCGCTTGCAAACGGGTAGACCACCTCGTCGGGCCGTCAATGGAGAGGACCGGAGGGGAGCACCATAGACAGGCGACTTTGGAGCCGGTTGGTGGCGGCCATCAGCTCATCGCTTTTCCGGGCGCACTGCCACGCGCTTGTACCCGCTCGGGGTCCATGTCAACACCTCCCGACCGGGCACACGGTGGGGAGGGCCCAGCGAAATGTGGATCCACGCGCCGCCTTCGACATCTGGGCGGGCGTCCTCGAAGATGCACTGACCGAAGGCCAACCCAGAATCGAACGCGATCCAGCGCCACAGCTCCCACAGGCCCTGTTCGTTCAGCCCTGGCACGCAAATGTCCGCCGCCTCGCCCTTCATGTGCTGCGAGGTTTTGGATCCCTTGATCGCCGTGTTCAGCGCGAGGCACCGAAACCCCGAGTTGACCCGCACCGGTTTCTTGGCGTGGGCGCGGATGGGGTCGAGGATGGTCGCAGCCAGATCTGCCAGCTTCGCATAGGTCGCCGGCTCGCTGGCGCCTTTGCGTTGCGCATCGCTGAAACCCGCGCGCGAAGTTGCGATCAGCTCGTCGAAGGTGAAGTATTGCGCCTTCCATGGAATCATAGCAGCCTCCAAACTAAACTCAACACAAACACCAACCCCGGCCGCCGAGCTGCAAAAGCATAGGCCACCGCGTCGGCCACCTCTTGCCTTAGCTCCACCTCCGCCGGCTCCCACCCCTCTCGAAGCGGTGCCCCATAGTGCCGCTCCCCGTGGGCAAGGCGCACGAGGCAGAAGGCCCGGAGCGAGGCAGGAAGCCACCACACGGCCAGACGGGTGCGCACGGGGGCGCCTCCGTGGTCGCAGGGGCCGCAGTCGGTGAGAGCGTCACCCACGGGCAGCCCGCTCGGCCTTACGTTGCTCGCGACGGTGGCCGCACGTCACCTTCAGGTCAAAGGGAAGGTCCGCGCGAGCGATTACGCGGTTCCAAAGGACCTGTAGCTCGGGGGCACATTGCGAAAGGTTGGTGCGGGACGATTGGCCCCATGCGTATTTGCTCATCGTGCTTTCAATGCTCCCATGTCAGGGGTGACGGTAGCGTGCCAACGCAGGTGGCATGGGCCGCAAAGGAGCGACGTTGGCCATGAGTCGGCGTCTTTGAATAAGTTGCGGGGGGCCCAATGGTGAAGCTCAACCGGGCCAATCCGCCCACACACCTCACAGGGTCGCCAAGCGTCCTCTTGGCCGGGCCATGCGGGCAATCCCTCGAAGACCCCGGGTGCCAGTGTGGTTTTAGCTACGAATGGGCGCCTGGGATTGGGTGGCCTATTGCACGCCATGCACCAAGAGCGCACGCGCCCGGTGCCATTGGCTGCGGCATCGCGGTAGAGCTTGCCTTTGCACGTTTCAGGGCTGCACTCCTCCGATTGGGCGTCGGGTGGTTGTGCAGCTTGGACGGACATTAGGCGCCACGGCAGGGGGCGAGGATTGGGTGGTTGGCCTCTTCGGGCTCCTTGAGGACAAGCGCCTCCCCGATGTCGTGCATGATGAACTCCAGGTCGCTCAACAAGTGCCGTAAGCGTGGCGAAGCTGCGCAATAGACCGCAAGGTCCATCGCCTCTTGGAGCGCCGCTGTCTCGGCATGGTCCCACCCTTCCCGCATCACAACGCCATACTTGGCGAGCCCTTCGGCTTCGCGGGCCTCGAAGGCCGCCATTTCTGCGGCGCTGAATAGATTGGACTCGCGAAGGACCTCGGTGGCCGTCTTGGCGCTTGGGTCCGCGGTGCAAGGGCCGTGCTTTAGGGTGGCAAACTCAACAAGGGTCATTTGCCACCCCCACGGGCAGCCCGCTCGGCCTTACGTTGCTCGCGACGGTGGCGCACAATGGTGCCGATAACATCGCCAAGGTCGCACAGGATTTCAGCCCATTCGTCCTCAGATATAACCCCATCGTTCTTTTTGGCTTTCTTGAGTTTGGCCACAACCCCGGCCAGCGTGACAATAATCAGCTCCAACATATCACACCCCCTATGGAAAAACAAGCTCCCCGGCCGTTACCGCGCGCTGAGTCTCAGCAACAACCAACTTTGCGACCGCCCGCGAGTCGGCAGCGCTGAACTGCGTCCCGCTGAATAGATCGACCGCGTTGAAGTTTTGCAAACCCTCAATAGGGACCAACACCAGGAAGCTACCGTATACCTGGCCTGTTTCGCCGGATTGAACCAACTCAACGAACGTCGCCTGCGTCCCGCTGAATAGATCGAGCCAGTTGAAGTTGTGCAAGCTCTCAATGGGGACCAACACCAGAAAACGGCCGTATACCTGGCCTGTTTCGCCGGATTGAACCACCTCAACGAATGTTGCTTCTTTCATAGGCGCCTCTTTACGGCCAACTTGGTCCAAACAACGTCAGCGCGCAGCACTGTGCGCACCACCGCCCACAGGTCGGTGGCAGCCCACCGTGCACCACCGGCCGTCAGGGTGGATGCAAGAATGCGCCCCCCCGCGTCTACCGTGGCGTCATTGGGCGCGGTTGCCCCGAGCGTGTACCACGCTTCAGCGACTTGTCCGCCACGAAGGAGGAGGGACACCACCCACGCCCCTGCGGGTGTTGCTTCGTTTGCGGACCAACTTGTATTCCCATCGTTGGTCGAGGTGAACCGGTCCTGCCCGACCGCATCATAGTTCCCACGCACGGAAAGGTCGTTCCCGAGGGAAAAGTTGATCCCGCTGGACTTCATCAGCCCGGCCTGCCATGCGTCCGAACCGCCGGTCCAACCGGCCAAGCCGGAAAGGTGAAAATGTACCACAATATCGCCGAGCACATCATCTGGGAGTGTCAACCCAAGGTGCGCTTCCAAGTCAATGCCGGCCGCCATATGGCCCGCCGACCCCGAAAGTCCTGCAACCGTGATGCCAGATGCACCGGCTGAGACTGTGCCCCCGTTTGAGTTGTAATCCAACGTTTTGACTGCCGCGACCGTCACCGAACTGCGGGTGACATTGGTGGTAGCGTTGGAGGCGAGAGTCGCCGCATCCAGTCCGGTCAGGTCAAGGTCAAGTAGCGTTTCCCACCCGCCACTGGCGGGCGCGGCCACATGCACCATAGCCGAACGGCGAGCAGTCAATCCCTCGGCGTCAGTTACCCCAATCTCACAGCGGTACGACTTTCCGTCAGCTACAGGAATAACGTAGGGCCCTTGGGCGCTTCCGCTGCTTGGGGTAACAGATGAGCCCGCTTCATCCTTTACGCTCAGGTTGTAGGTCAATGGCGCGGTTCCGCCCGTTGCAGCTGGCCATTCCACCGTTGCGGTGGTGGTGCCCGCCGCAAGTGACTGCTCGGGGTCCGTTGCGGCGCCGATGGTCGGCGGGGATGCCGCTTCGCCTGGGACGCGAATAACGCGGTTGATTGTTCGAGCCCTGGTGCGCATCAGCCCTCCACCTTGACCTGAATCACGGCGTTGGAGCTATCTACTGCGACAAACAATGACGGCGTTCGGTCTGCGCTGGTTTGGGTGTTGTTGAGCCAAACGAAGACCTGCCCTGCGGTGTATCGCGCGGTGACATTGGCGGATGGGGCGGCGCCATCGGTCCCGCTGTGGGAGAGTTGAAATGGGGCCGCGGATTCGTCAGAAGCGTTGCACCAAATCTCCACACTGCGCCACCATGGCGGCAAGATAATCTCTTGCAGCACATCGGCGGACGCGAGGGTGATCGCACGCAATAGGAGCGGGCCGTTGGGTTGGATGGTCCCGAGATTGACCTCAGACATTAGGTGTCCCCCGTATCGTCCGGCAAGCTGGGCGCCGCCTCGCTTGGGTCGAAGTGTAGCCCATGGGGTTGCTCATAGCAACAGGCGGGCAGGATTGGCCCCACGAATGGCGAGGGTTCGGGGTCTTCCGGACATGCGGTCAATACCAGGACTGCGAGAATGGCGCGGCTCATGCTTTGGCTCCTGGGAATAGGATAACCGTGAAAACCCAGGATGCGCCAGCCCAGCTTTTGCGGGTAATGATGGCGGGGACGCTCGATAGGTTGGCGGTTGAGTGTGTGATGCGCACCATATCGCCAACGTCCAAGAAAGCGTACTCAAGAGGCGCGGTATACTCGGCTGTCAGCTTTGCGCCTGTGCGTAGGGCCAAATATGCCCCCGCAACAAACTGGGCTGACGTTTCGTCTTGGCCCCAGGGCAGGTCCAACGTCGCAACGGCTGAAGTCTCGCGATTGGATGCCTTGGCTCGCAGGTCGTTTTTTGCCGCGTAGATATTGCCTTCTCCGCGGTCGGTTTGGTATTCGGTGCTCATCCAAGCGAGGGCAGCGTTGATTCCGGCCTGGACCCGAACCGACGAAATGAACTCCGGACGCTCGGAAATGATGGCCCCCTGAAGGAGCCAGCCCGATGCCTCAATGTCAATCGCTGCGGCTTCCATGCCCTGGGGGAGCGTTGGGTCAAGGTAAATCAGGACCAGCCCATCGGGGGATACCCGCATGGCGATTGGGAGCGTGGGGAGGATGACTTTGGAGAGGTATTCCCATGCGGTTGTATTGGGGTCGTTGAGATAGACCGCAAACGAAACCGCGCGCAATCGCTGCAAAGCGGCGGCCGACCTTCCAAGATTGAGTGTTGCCCCTGACCGGCGAAGCAGGTATAGGATGACATCGGCAACCGAGCCTCCGAAGGCGCCGCTTGAAACCTCGGAAACACCAGACGCGGTGGACCACTTGACCAAGTATTGGTTGGATGCGCTACTGACATGGGGGCCCACGCCTGTTGTGTCAATGGTGATATAGGTGTATGGAATACCGCTTGCGGTCAGTCCGTGGTGGATTGGAAACGTGTCCTCGTTTCCAAGCTCGTCTTGCACATCAACGCTGGTTCCTTCCGTGTCATAGCCTGCAATCAGAACATCCACCTCGTTTGTGGGGTGGGGCCGATAGGTGAGGTAATACCCGGGGGTGGCGAACGTGTTGGTTAGGTCGCCCGGGGCATTGATCACCAAGGGCATCATCGTGCCATAGAGCGGGCCGTCATTCGGCGCCAAGGCAACAACGGGAAAATCATCCTCCCGGATGACGAATGCCCGATCTATGAGGGGCCCGGAGAAGTCTTGGACCTCGCATTGAATGGTTGTGGCGAACCATGTGTCCGCCTTGGTGGCGTCCGCGCGTCCTGGGGAGTCAAGGCGCCCCTGGGCGACACGCTTGCGCCCCTCCCACGATTGGACGGGCACCCCCCGATAGACCTCCACCCAAGACAAGACGGCGGAGCACTCGCCAAGGTCAATGCCCCGCGCTGCGAGGTGGGGCAGAGACTCGGGGAGGTAGCCTTCAATCGCTGCGCTGGGGTTTGCGGGGTCAACGGTCAAGAGGTCAATCGACTCGTCGAAACGGACCGATGAAAGCCCGCCGTCGTAGCAGACACCCAATCCGGCGGCGGTCGTGAGCGTGATCGGCTCGGTGGCCAGATAGAACGTCCGGTCGCCCGGGATTTCAATCTCGACCAGCCAAACCAGCGAAGACCCGGGGCGCATCAGACCTCCTCAGTAATGGCGAAGGTTTGAGACCTCACCACCTCATCGTTGTTTTCTTCGCCTTGGATGGTATCAATCGAAGTCTCACCTGATGCCCTGCCCACGATCAGTTGTTCGCGACGGTGATAGGTTGTTGCCGCAGTGATTGGGTGATCGATGCGCGGAAGATAGGCGACCAACTGACCATCTGCCTCGGCAACCAATCCACCCAACGTGCGAAGCGTGGCGCTGGGGGTGCTTACCGGCTCGCCAGAGCCCGCGCCATCGAAGTCGATATAGTCCGGGTCGGGCGTTGTGTCCCAAAACTGGGACTCATCCAATCCATCTGCCCACGTCATTTCGACGATTCGGCGCTTTGGTGCCATGCGCTTGAGGTAGGTCGTTCTATCGTCCTGCTCTACAACTTGGCTTCCAAGTTGCTGAACCACCCGGCGGCCCCAGCTGTAGGGGTGCGCCAAGAGGTGGACCGGGCCGATAAGGACTTGCCCAACCGTATAGTATCCGTCAATCGTGGTCTGCGCGTCAATCACAATCCGCCAGCCTGCTGCGTTTCCCGTGTGCGGGAACACATAGGCTACATCGGTCGATACGAAGGAGACGTTTCCGCTGGCAGGGTCGCCGGTTGCTACACCGTCAAGGATGCAGCGGCATTTTGGCCCGCTATAGGTGTTCGACCAACGGCCCTCCGTGTTGAACCGAACGCGACGGCGGGCGGTCAATACCGGCCCGGAGGTGGTTCGGGTGTGGGCGATGAACTCGGACAACTCACCGGCCGCAAACATGGGATAGGTGCTGGCATTTCCGGCCGGGGTGATGGTGTTCCCGGTGCGGGTGAACTCCATCTCGGTCATGCCGTTGTCGAGGTCGGCGACCTTGACCCAAGAGCCCGACCGGTATGCTTGGAGTTCTCCCGTCCGCCAGTTTACACCCCGGAGAATGAGCGCAGAAACGGCCCCGATGGGGAGCGAGTCTGCGGCTGCGTCGGAGACTTCCCCGAGCTGGAACGCCAAGGATTCCTCAACGCCATCCGCTTGCGAGCGCCACCCGAGACGGGGGGAGCGATTGACGTGCGGAAGGATGCGGGCGGCCGAATAGTCGGCGGTCTGCTCAATCGCCCACGTCTGCCCCAGCAGGAACGGGCCATCAAGGCCGGAGACTTCCACCCCGGAGGTAGCGTAGGCCCCAGACGGAGGGGCGGGTAGGCGGCGGCCGGTGTGTCCGCTGGGGGAGTCCGTGGCGCGGTCCCAATCCCACCACTGGAAACGGCTTCCCACGTTGGAAACTTCCGACTTGTCTCCGAATGCCACCCCATGCCAATAGTGGCGATATTCAAGTGAGCCAGACGAAGGACCGACGAAAATGCCGAACTGTAGCCTATGATTGCCGACCGTTCCGCCGTCATCGGTGAGGGTGAGTTCGCCTGCAAGCGAGGTCCAGCGCCGGGCGTTTGATGCTTCCCATTGGCGCCAGAATACGCGGGCCTTTCCGGTCGAGCCGTCAATCGCAAGGCGGAACTGTCTTGGTCCATCCGTCAATCCGGAGGCGGATGCAAGCTGGGAGCCTGACACCCCATCAACGATACGGATTGCGGTAGACGATTGACGGATGACGACTTCGTAGCCATAAACGCCATCATCAACGCGGAGCTTGACCGACCCACGTTCGGTCGATACGTCGCCGCCGGTTGGGACATAGAACGCAACGTCTAACGCGGCACAGTCGCCGACATCGTTTCGCACGGTCGCGCCCGGGTCGTCGAACGTGTAATAGCGGGTGGATGCCAGAGCCCCAGAGCCAAGTGTGAGATAGGGCGAGGTATGCACCGAAGTCGCTACACCAGCAAGCGATTCGGTGTATTCGGGGCCCATGTTTTCGGGCTCTTCAAAGGGGAGCCAAGTGAGGTCCCACGTTGCGGCGTCCTCATAGCGGGCAATGCGATTGCACCGCGGCATGGCAATCTCGGTCCATCCGCCTAAATGGAGCACGCAAAGGCTGTTGTCATAGGTTGTGGTGGGCCCATTGAACCGGTGGGCCATGAGGGCCCGGCCTTGGTGAAAGACCGCCTGATATTCGCGTGGCGCGACGTTGGTGGGCGTTCCCCCGCCGGTGGCATCGTTGGGGCCCCACCAGCGGCCGGAATAGCTGTAGCCGTCGCCAGACGCCACGTCTTGGCCCCAGTTCACCCAAGATGCGCCAAGGTCGTAGGATACCGCGACCTGCCCGCGGTATTGGTGAACGTCCGGGTCGAGTGTGTAGGCAACCGCCCAAGCCCAGATTGCACCCGTGTCGTCCGCAGCCAATGCAAAGCCGTGGGAGCTTTTTTGGCCAACTTGGTCGATAACATAGGTGGAGCCGATGCCTTGGTTCGATAGCGTCGCATAGGCGACCGCCATGGATTGGAAGGCGCTGGCGATTCGGTAGGTCTTGACGGTCAATCCGGTGGTTGCCGCCATTGCGACGAATACACCGTCAATCCCAACGATGGATAGTCCAAAGATGCCGGAAATGCTTTCGATTCGGTGTAGGGTTGCCCCCATGTCTTGGGATGCAAGGTGCACAACGGCTGGCGTTCCGGCCCCACCGTCCCACGTTTCAACCAACAGAATAATCTGGCCTCGTGTGTACGCGCCTCGGATGCGCTGAATCTCGGAGGTTGTGAAGCCGTAGACTGTGCCCGCATCCTTTGCGGCCGGAGCGGCCGCGATTGACCATGAGGCCCCGTCGTCGTCCGATACATAGGTATGGATGTAGCCTTTCGCGGATACCGGGTCGGCTACCACGAAAAACAACACAAGCCGGGAACCCACGTTCAATAGACAGGGGTGGAACGCTGGGCGGCCAGCCTCGGTGAAAACGTCAACCGTTGTCCAACTTGTGGCGCTTGCAGCCTTGTGTTCAACGATAATGCCCTGCGTCCCCGCCGCGCTTCCTTTCTTCGAGGCGATGATGATCGCCTTGTTTGGACTGACCGCAATCGTCGGTTGTTGGCGATAATCGGATGCTGTGGCGCTCCAGGTCAAGGACTCCCAATAGGAAGTCTGGGCGGGGCCTTCCCATCCCATCCATTCCTCGCCAGTGTCTTCCGTGGTGAGGAACTGCGCTCCCTCGGTCCCGGGTAGCCCCGCCTCCGCAATGCGAACGTGCGCATCACCTGTGCTCGAACCGCGGGCCCGTAGGGTGCCCTGGTAGGCGCCTGCGGGCTCTGGGGTGCCTGGGCGTGGCGTCGCCTGGGTGTAGCTGCTCTGCGCGCCCCAAAGGCCCTCAGCGTCCGCCAAGCGCGGGTCCATGATGACGAGGGCTGCATACTGGTCGCGATTGGTGGCGGTCGCCATCGGGGAGGCTCCTACAGTGTGCCCAGTGTAGCACGTCCCGTGACGGCCGCGCTCAGGACGCCATTGCGCGATAGGTCGTCCCGGATGAACCTGCCAAAGTGCTGGTAGACGGGGATGGGGACAATCGTTGGTTGGGACGGTTGACCACGATTTAGGGCGTTTACGCCAAACTCTCCACCAAGCGAACGCACCGCCCCGCGATTGAGTACCGCTTCCCCGGTCATCGCCCGGATGGGAACTTGGTCCGCCATCATGCCACCCTGGATCAAACCACCTCGGTCGAAGGCTGGTTTTTGCTTGGAGATCACTGCGATTTGGGCCGCGGTGGATGTGGTGATGCCTGCGGTGGCAAGCGCGCCGGCAACCGGTCCGAGTTGACGTAGGGCCATTGTGATAGCAACCGCCCCGTTGACGGTGGCCTCTGCGACGGCTGCCGCCTTGGACGCCCGGAACTGCTGTATTGCGAGCTTGCGGTTAGTCTTGGCGTTCTCTTCGGCGGCAACCGCCATCAGGTCAGACACGCCACCCGCGAAAGTTGCCATCGACCCAAGGCCATTTTGGAGCATCCGGGACCGTTCGGCCTGTAGCTTCTGTTCCCGCTCCATCTGGGCTTGGAAAGCCTGCTCTTCGAGCATTGCCTTGGCATCGAGATATGCGCGGTCCTCTTCCAATCGCAGCGCGTTTTTATCGCGCTCCAACCGGTCGAGTACCGCACTCTTGGCCTGTTCGGCTTTGATTTGTGCTTCGGCGCTTTGGCTTTGGGCCGCCGCAAGCTCGTCAATCTGGCGGATTTGGTCTGCCGCTGCAAGGCCAAGTTTGCGGTAGCCGTCAATCTGGTCATCACCCGTCTGGCGGATAATGCCGTCAAGCGATGCCATCGCCGCTGCGAGTTCTTGCGCGGCACGTTCGGCGTCTTTCAGGTCTTTCGCGAGGTCTTTTGCCCCTCCTCTCTGGGCCGCCTCGTCCGCCTTGGCATCGGTCACGAGGCGGACCCCTTCAGCCAATAGGATACGCTCTTCGCGTTCGCGCTCAATCGCGTTGATTTGCGTGGTCAACCGCTGCACATCTTTTCGGGCCGACCCAAGGGCAGCTTCGGCTTGCTTGCGTTCGTCTTCGGACAGTTGCCCGGACGCAAGCCGCTCTTTGTTGAGTTCTACCCGCGCGGCACGTTCCGCCTTGGCTTGCTCCAAACCTAAGCGGGTGGCATCATAGTTCTTTTTGATTGCTTCGGTTTCTCGCTTGTAAACCGCTTCCCCTTGGGTGATAACCCCATTCAATACGTCAAACTGTAGACGGGCCTCGTCTGTGTCGCCTTTGAGTGAAGCGATCGTACGGTTCAAGGCTATTAGTTGCGTGTCGGTCTTCTTGGCGGCTATCTCTGCGTCAGCCAATCGCTGGGCGAATCTTCCGTTTGCTTCGGCGTATTCTTCGGCTGCGTTCTTGGCGGCCAGATAGGTGGTTCCTGCGGCGGCTACCGCAAGCGTCAGCGGGAGGAGGACAGAGCTTGCCTTGGCTACTGCGGCGAATAAGCCGCCGAATGATTCTTTCAGGACCGCGGTTGCACTATTGGTTCCCATGAGGGCATGTGCAACGTCGGGCCCCTGTTGGGCGAGGACCACGAAGGGATTCATCCCGCCCGCAAGGGTGGTGCCAATGTCTGCGAGCTGGGCGCGGAAGACTTTGGCACGGAAGGACAAATCGCCCACAGACACACCAGCGGCGGCGGCACGTTGGGCGGTGACCCCGAGGTCTTCGGCAACCGTTGCGACAGCCGGACGTAGCTTCTGTAGTTCCTTCTCGTAGGCCGCCGTTGCGGCGGCGGTGGCTTTGGTCGCCGCAACGTGGTCGCCGGTCTGGAACGCGAGAGCGGCGATTTCTTCCTTCTGGCGTTGGAACTGTAGCGTCAGGCGCCCCATTGGGTCGCCCGCCGCGGCCAAGTCTTGGAGCCTGCGTTGGGCTACTTCCATCGCTTGGATGGAGCGTTCTACCGCTGCCTCCGCTGCTTTGGCGGCGGCCTCGGTGTTTTGGCGCATTGCTTGCGCGGCTTCCTTGGCTGCTTTCTCGGCTTTCAGAAATCCTTTCTCTAACGCAATCGCCATTCTCTTGGCTTCATTCTCGGTAATCCCCGGGATTGAACCAAGGCTCGCAGTCAATGCCGAGATGTCAGCGCGCAGCGATAGGGTGGCGACGCTCATTTTCCTCTCCGGGTCCGGCGCTTGCGGGTGAGGGCTTCACCTGCTGCCTTTAGCATGAGGTTCCGCAACTTGCGCAAGTATTGCCAATACTCGCCTTTGTGGACGAATATAACATAGGGCTGGGGCGACTTTGCACCTTTCCCCTGCGTTACGTTGCGCAATAGACGGAGGCGCTTGATTTGGTGCTCTGCCAACCGCTCTCCTGATAGAAAGCGCCGCTCCAAGTCGTTGAACTCGTCAATCAGTAGGGGCAGCTTGCCCCAGTTTGTTGCATCGTTGAACACCTCTGCGGCAATCACAAGCCCGCTGCGTTCGACCGTCATGTCATAGTGGAAGCTGCTCTTTGAGAAACCCGTAGCAGCCGGAAAGCCCGGCTTTCCTTTGTCCGGATAGTATTGGTTGACGTACGCTTCGGACTGGTCAAGGAAACCCTGTAGTTGGTCCTGGGTTTCCTTGGGGAGCGCCGCTACCACGTTGTCAACCCACTCCCGAATCTCGCCCGACAGCTCGATTCTGACCTTTCCGTGCCGTATTGTTGCTGGGCGTTGCATGGGCCGGAGCCTTGTTTGGGTTGGTGTAGACGCGATACCATGCAACCAGTCGCGCCCGCTCGTCACTTGGCAAAGAATCGGACCAACCGGGCGATTGGCCCCACAGACGGTCAATCTCCAAGAACTGGAACTCTACCCGACCGGTGGGGCTTCGGAAAAATCCTCCGCTTCTTTGACCTCTTTCTCCCACGGCACTTGGTTGATGACGTGGGCCCACGCCACCGGACCTTGCTCGAAGACCTCCCCATTGAGCTTGATGCCCTTCTTGGTGAAGTCGTCGAATACAGCCTCAATCCACGACAATACCGCCCCGGGGCGCCATACAACGCTTGACGACTTGCTGGTCAATGCCAGGGCTGCGGTTAGCACCATTGCAATAGGAAGGTCTACACCCTTGGCCTGCGTGGCCGAATACAGCGCGAGGGCGCGCGCCGGGCTTGCGGGGTGGGTGGTGTAGGATGCCCCAGCCAGTGTGTAGCTGGGGGGCAGGACGGGCGCGGTAGGTTGGTCGGACATGCGGGCTCCTCGCATGGTGTGGGCGATTGGTCGCTAACTGAAAGGCTCAGGTGAAGGTCACGTTTCCGTAGATCGTCCCTTCGACCGTGACCGTGTTGGGTTCACCTTCGGCAATAGCGAACCGCACATCCACGTCATTCATAACGATGGTGTGGTCTGCCGAATCGCCGAGATCCGTCCCTTCGATGGTCAGGGTGATTTTGACGGTGTAGACATCGCCAGCCGCAACGGAGGTCGAGATATTCGCCGCATAGCTGCCGGTCTTCTTGAGGAAGTCAACCAGGGTTTGGTCAGTCGCATCAGACAAATCCGCGAGCTGGGCGGAGAAGCTTACGGTTGGGTATTCACGGGCACCGCGGCGCAGACTGGATACGGCGCCCCGGACTTCGTACACATTGGTTGCCCGGGCCTTTGCGTCTTTCGCCAACCCAGAGATGGACAGGTCGCCCACACTCAAGGGCACGACCAAGGTAACCGGAGAGCCGGTACCGTCAGCGACGGTGATGACTCCATCAGTAAAGTGCTTCACAATCGCGGATGCGGTCATAGCGGGCCCCTATTGAAGGTCACGGGTGAAGTGGGCAATCCATCGCAACGTATGCCGCTGCGTCTGGCCATCGTCCAAGAGTTCTCGGTTGGCCTCATCGTATACGAAAAACGGGAGGTCCGCACGCGAGATGCCTGCAACGGCTTTGCGCATGGCATCTTCGGCATCATATGCCGCCGAAACGGAGGCTGCACGCCCGTCGCCTTTGATGGTCCAGCCGAATCGGACCTCAATCGTGGCCTCTACTTGGAGGCCCTCGGTTCGACGTTGGCGCTCGTTTTGGGCGAACCTTCGGTCCTGGGGGGACCATACCGAAAACGCCCCATTTTTGATTGACGATGAATCTTCGCCCAGATTGATTGGGTGTTCGCGCGATAGCTTCCATGGGTACGTTTCCGTACCCGCCGCTGCTATTGCGTCGGAAATGCGCGTACAAAGTCCGGATAGGGTGAGCGACATCTATCGACCCCCTCCGCGGCTTGTGAGATAGACCGCGCCTTGCAACCCACCCCGGCGAATGTCGTTGTTTGGGGTAGGCACATCGTCGGCGCGCTCCGGATTCCAGCGCAGGTTCCGCATTGCTTCGAGGGCTTCCGTTCTGTGTGTGGTTGCCGTTTCCTTGTACGACTCATTCAACCGCACGGATAGGTCATCGAATAGCAGAACAAGCGACTTCGCAATATGTAGCTTGCGAATGCTGGATGGGTCTGGAATCTTGGAGGGGTATTGTCCCATCCCGTAGATGTCGGCCTCAATCTCCTCGAATGCCGCATCGACCTTGCGCTGCAACTCCGCGACCGTCATCGAATGGATGCAGGTCGCTGTCTTGGACGGGTCCAATACGGTGTGCCTGTCGTACAGGTCATTCAAGGTGACGGTCGGACGCAGCTTCTTCCGAACCAAGTGGGCCGTATTGCTGAACACCTCGGTCACGCTCGATAGGGTGAGGGACCATTCAACCACCCACCCCTCTTGCAAGTTGAGGCCCGAAGTTGTCGCCGCCGATACGGTGTAACCAGCGATGGAGCCGGAGATTACGACAGCAGCGGCGGTGACAATAGCGTTGTAGTCGTTGTCACGAATGGTGACCGTTCCACCCGTGGGGGCAACTAATGCCCCAGCCGCATATACAGGGCATGTCAACAACGAATCGCGCCCGCGCTCAATGATGTGCGGTCCTCGAAATCGGGCGGTGTAAGTCGTTTCTGACATGCCGTTAGCTCACTTGAGGGCGAGAATGCGGTACTTTTCGCCGGTGGTCACGGTCGCGACGGCGTTGGTGCTGTCGTGGGTACCATATGCCACGGTAAAGGCGCCCCCGCTCAGGTCGGACGGAATCACGATGACCAGGGAGGGAGTGGAGCCGAAGCCGTGGGCGGTGTTCTGGGCAGAGCCGGTGCCCGTGATCTCGGTGGAGAGAAAGATCGCAGCGGTCGCAAGCGCAGCAGCCCGGCCGTCTTTGATCAAGCATCCGTCAACGGTCACACCCGCGTTGCTGGTCGATTCGGCAACTGCGTCGGCTTTGATGCCTTGGCTCCCGCTGTCGAACGTCTGCCCTGCGACAGCCAATGCCTTCCAGGCTCCACCGATACGGAACTCGGGGACTCCGTTGGTGCGAAGCCACATGCTGCCGTTGCTCTCCGATGCGCTGGCGGCGCCGGAGCCCGCCGTGAGGCTGGGGGAGGTGGCGGCGGCCAACTCGGTGGCGGCGGTGGCGATGATGAGCTTCAGGAAGGCTTTTCCTGCGGCGTAGAACTCTTTGATTGGTTGCGCGGTGGCCATGGTTCAATCCCTCTTGTTTCGGTTGGAGATGTCGTATCGTCCGGGGGGAGGCTTCTCCCCGGCTTGCACACGTTCCGCCCGGATGATTGAATCACGGGCCACGCTCGCCGCCTTCTCAGGGGATACACCGGAATCCCGCAAGCGGGCGGTCATCCGGTCTACGGCGTCCCTTCCATTCTGGCTCTCACCCATTCTCCACCTCCGCTTTCTTGGCCGCACGGGCCGACTTCAGGCGATCGACCATCGCGCTCTGTTGGGCGGCGGTGGCCTCGATTTTTGCTTCGGCCTGTTGCTCGCTTTGTTCCGCGTGGGAGGTCGCAGCGGCAATCACGGGCTCGGTCGCCTTGCGGGCGGTCGCCAGGGCTTCGCTCAATCGTTCGGCCCGGGTGACAGCGGCGGCGGCTTGCGCCCTTGCTTCCGTTTCCGCATTGAGGAGCGCCAGCTTTCGGCCGGCGCGAGTCTCCTCCTGTTCCAACATGCGCTCAATCGCCACCTCGGAGGGGGCGGCAATAACGCCCGTCTCCATGCACCACAACAACCAGCTGGCGCGGGCTTTGAGGTTCGGAACGAAATCGGCCGTTCCGTCGGGCGCTACTCGCACCTCAACGAAACAATCTTCGTACCGGTCGAACCCGCTTTCGGTCGCGTATTTCCGGATGTACCCGGAGGCGCCATCCGGCGAAAGGTGGGCGGGGACCGAGTTGTCCGGGTCGAGCAGAATCCACCCGTCCCGGCGCATGTTGGCCTCGAAAACCGTGGTATCGCCATCCCCTCCAATCCCGTTCGCCCCATGCAATAGGCGCACCTGCGCAAGCCGCGGGAGAATCAGCATCTTCCCGGCAATCTCGGCAAACTCGTATTGTTGGCGGTGCCAGAACAGGAGAAACCGGGGCTGGGGTTCGGCTTTGATGCCGGCGGACGCGCTGCGGGCGACAATGCCCGAAACGGGTGTGCCTTTCAACGTGGCGTGATTGGATGGAAGGGGCATAGCGGCTCCTCTATGCGGTGGTGGTCAATGGGGGAGATAGGGTGGGGACGGTTGAGCCCCCACCCTTGGACTATCAGGCGTCGGTGACGATTTTCACGGCGCCCGCGTTCTGGACAATGCCAACGCCCAGCATTGCGTGCAAGGCGAGTGCAATGTTGCCGGATGCGGTGGTACCGTCCTGCATGAGCAGGAGGTTCCGCACAGCTTGCGCCCCGGGGATGTTGGCGTAGTCTTCGGCGGGGACGTTGGGCTCGAAATAGCCGAAGGCCGAGCTTCCGAACAAGGCTCCAACGCGGTTGGCGTTGGTGTCCGCAAGGTTGCATTGGGCGTTCTTGAAAATCGGAATCCCCAAGAACGTGCCAAAGAAGCCCATGGAGCCGGTTGGCTTGTAGCCCATCATGCCTTGTGCTTCGGTGGAGAGCTGAAGCACACCACCCTCGGCACGAATCGAGCTGCGGAGGTCGGAGGTCTGCACGGGGTGCAGAATCGCGGCGGCACCGTTGTTCAGCGCGTTCGCAGCTTCCGCGGCCGAGATTGCGTCAATGAAGTTGTCAACGCTCAGGTCCGCGCCCGTCGAACCCACGGAGGTCGAAAGGGAGGGGAACAAAGCGGCCATCAACGCGATGAACCGGTTTTCGTAGGCTTGCAACATCGCCTGGGCGGTTGCGGGGAGGCTCGGGATAAGCCCGCCAGCGGTGCCGGCTTCCAGCGTCTTGGTGTGCAAGAGCGACTGTTTGGCAGCGGTGATCGTTGCCGACGAAGAGGTCAGCGCCGTATTGGATGCGCCGGTGTTCTCACCGGGGGCCGCCATCGTGGCCAAACCGAGGTTGGCAAGGCCGATCTTGATGGTCAACGAGCCCGGCATCGCAAGGGGGGTGTAGTTTTTGAACAGCCCCATATTGCGCCACGAGACGCGCTCGCCAAGGGTGAGTTCAAGGCCGCCAGCCAGGGTTTCTGCGAGGACCAGCCCGCTGTGGTCTGCGTAAGTGATTTCGTTCGCCATGAGGCACCCCTATTGGGCGTGAGGTTGTTCGTTCTCCTCTGTGCCTACGTTTACGGGCTCGACCGGTTGGGCACCTTTTTTGTAGCCCAACCGGCATAGAGTGTCAACCGTTGTTGAAAAGTTTTGCAACGGCTGCCCGCGCCGCTTGGTCGCCAGCGCGTACCTGGGCGAAGCCAGGGGTTGGCTCGGGGGCGGCGCCAGCAGGGGTCTGGGCGGGCACCTTGGGCGGCATAGGGGCCGCCGGGGGCTTGGGGGCCTGGGCCGCTGGTGTGCCAGCGGTTTGACCTGCAGGGGGCGGGAGGTAGGCGGTCAATGCTCGAACAGGCTTCTCGCCCGAAATGGCAGCATCGAGCCACTGTCCGAACGGTTTGCGACCTTCGGCGGGCTGGGCGCCCCACAACGTCCGGGCAATCTCCAGACCCTCGGGGTCGGTCAATCCGCGCGCGGTTGCCTCTCGCAGCGTGGTGACCTCCGCAATATGGGACTGCATCTGGGCTTCCATCGCCCGAATCTGCGCCATTGCGGCGCTAAGTTCCGTGCGGTTGGCCTTCAGTTGTTCGTTGACCTCCTGAAAACGGTGATAGGGCACCGCCTCCGGGGTGGGCTGGGCATTGGGCGTCGGGGTCTGCGCTTGGGGCACGGGGGTCGTGGGGGCAGGAGCAACGGGTGCAACAGGCGCCACGGGTGCCGGGGTCTGGGCGGTTTGGGTCTGGGGCGTCTGCCCTGGTTGAACGTCTGACATGTGCTGGGCTCCTCAGCAGTTAGGCGCGTTTTTCGCGCGCTCGGTTGTTTTCGTTGACGATTCGGTTGGCCCATGCGCGCCCGGGGTAGCCTCCCCACAAGAGCCACGCTTGCCAGCCTTTGGAGTTTACCCCCCAGCCTTCGCCCTTGGCGTCTACCGCGTGTCGGGCAAAAAAGGAGGCCATCCGTTTGATGGTCGCAAATGACACAGGCTGCCCATTCGCAAGCTGGGAGGCGCGACGCACTCCAACAGTAGTCCCTCCGCGATTGGATGGCGATTGCTTTTCGCGCAACGCAAGCCCTCTTCGGGCTGCGGCCCGGACGGCTTGGGGTGGCGAAAATGTGTCGCTATTCGCGTACGGCATCTGTGCTATCCGCTTGTATTGGGCCCGGCTTGGATTGGTGGTCGATTTCAGCTTTGAGGGCTTCCCGGAGTTGGTCTACCAGCTCCAAGATGCGCATACCACTTTCACCGACCTGTTGGGCGTCAATCTCTTTGCCGGCTTCCGGCTTGAGTTCGGACGCCAAGCCTGCAATCTCCGCCTCGATTTCGTCCAAGATGTCACTCGGGTCTTCGCCGTTTTCGTGACCCTTGCCCTCGTCATCCAATGCACGCAAAGCGTTCTCGGCCGCGGATCGGCTTGTGTCGTACAGTTCGGCGTAGGCATCCACGCGGGAGATTAGATTCTTCTCCAATAGGGCGAGGATGTGTTCCCGGTGGGACTTCAACTCCTCAGGCGAACGAGGCACCTTTTTGTAAAGCACCTCATAGCCGGACTCGGGAAAGCGCGCATAACCGCCCCGGTCGGGGGAACTATCCGCCCAGCGATTGTGCATCGCTGCGCAATAGGCCAACAACCGAGCGTCAGGATCCGCAAAGATTGGCGCGAGCCGGCGTTGCTGCTCTCGTTTTCCTGCGTTGGTGAGTGAGATTGCCGCGCCAGAGCGGGCCGTTCCGCCCAATCGCTGCACGTCCGAAGGACTGACGCCCGCGGATTGGGCAAGTGCAACCGTCAATGACGATAGAACGGCCTCGTACTTTTCAATGTCCCCACCGGGCTGCCATTGGCCTGCGGTGGGGGTAGCAGTGGAATCGGGAACCTGAACGATTTGCAGAACCATGGTTGGGTCCGGCACAATCGTCTGGATTGTTTGTTGGTCCCCGTCCCCGACCGCCTTGCCAACATCGGACATGGGGACCATGCCGTTGATCATGTACCGTTGGGGCCAGCTTGCATCCCGCGCAATATGGAGCAGGAAGCTATACAGAACGGCGACATCGAGCGTCCCAAGCACCAACTCGACGTGATAGAACGGGTCGAACATCCGATCGCCGTTCTTCTTCGCATGGTATAGGACGTAAGGAAGGAACGGCCTTCCCGGCTGGTTTCCGCGCTGCGCAAAGCGGTAGGGGTAGCCCGCACCTTGGGGGAGCGGAGAGTCAATACCCAACGAACGCCAGACCTCCGCTGTGATGTCGGTTCCTACCCACGATGCCCCGTCGTGCAAGTGAATGGACATAGACGGCGCGGATTGGTTGCTAACGTCGTGAACCAACACACCCCAGAAGTAGGACGGGTCGTCGGAGCACAGGGGCACACCCTGCAACGATTGACGGCCTGACAGAATGGAAACCGGATAGCGGCGAAGCTCCTCAATTCGCGTTGGCTGGTCAACCTTCATCCCGCCGGACGCCCGCACGATGTCCGGGGTGACGGTTCGGAAGTTGAATGCCCCCGTTTCGTTGTCAATCTCAATCGCAACGAAACACTCCCGAAGCCCCACGGTGTAGCGTTGCACCTCTTGAGCTTGCGCCCAATACCCCGCATTTGCTATCAACTCGGTTAGCGGACGATACTCTTGCTCGGGGGCCCTCTTGTGCATGATGGTGGGCGGCGCATCGTATAGCACCGAAACCTCGGTGCAAACTTGGGCGAACGGGTTGGAAGCTACCGATGGGGTAGCGTGCATGTTCGCACGTTCCGCCCCAAGCTGAACCACCAAGTGGGTCCGCGCGAGATCCAACCATGTGCCCCGTAGCATCTTCACCCGGTCGCGTGTGTGGCGGCACCGGGCAAGTTCGGCCCCCAGGGGGATGGGCATGGCATCGAGCGCCTGTTCGGCCCGCTTTGCGGTTTCCAATGTCTGCGAAGTCAGCATGGCGCCCTCGGTTGCAGTCTATGCGAAAAACGACCCATCCGCAACGTCACACGCTCCGGACATTTTGGCGGATCCGCGCGGGGGCGGAGAAGATGTAGTTTTGGAGCGCGTAGCGTAGCGCGTCGATTGGGTCTTTGTGGACCGAGTTTTTCGACCCATCCCACCTATCAAACGCTTCAATCAGACGCTTACACGCTGGGGATACGAAAAACTGCCCCTCTTTCAACATCCGTTGATGCAGGAACTCGCCCCCGTCCCTTACCGAGCCTTGTAGGCGGCCCTCGCCACGCTTGACGGTTTGGATATGGCGTAGCCGGACGTTGGCCGAATACCATTCCTGTTTGCGGATAATCCGCATCATTTCGTCAAAAAGATCGCGATTGCCCTTTCCGCCCACACGTTGGACGCCCGAGCGAACCTCCCTATCGCCCCATGCCTCGTCAACGTGGGACCAGTTTAGACCGTTGCGGGATAGCATCGCCAGGATTCCCTCGGCGTCATCCTCCGTTGTTGAATAGGTGTCCGTTGCGTACTCATCCAATACAACTATTTCGAACCGTTTACGCCCGTCCTCCTTGGTGACCCGCGCAAGGCATAGGACGGCGACCTGCTTCGCAATGTCCTCGCCGTGGTCAATGCCAACCAATACCTTCCAATCCTCACCTGCTATCTCCGGGTCGGAGATATGGTGCGGCCACCGGCGGAAGGCTGGGAAGTATCGATCCCCGGATTGCGCCAACCATGCCCCGTCAATGCGAATAGCCGCTTCGGAAGGCAAGGCTTCATCCCACAGTTTTGCAATCCATTGCGCATCACATCGGGTTCCATCCAATAACCGAATAGGCTCACGCTCTCCGACTGGGATCATGATTTCTGGTGTGAGCCTTGACCAAGTTTCAGAAATAACCCCGCGCTCGACCAGCTTTTCCAACCAATCCATCGGACCCGCGTTGATTGGCGTCATGGCCAGCATCATCGTCCCGGCCCGGCGTTGAATCCGGAACTTCGCCTCCGAATATAAACTTTGCGACGTAGGGGGTTCATCGAACACCACCACGTCAAGTGTTGCACCTGCAAACGATATTGTGCCTTGGTTGGTTGTTTTGAACCTAACGGTTGACCCGTTCTTAAACCGGGCAACGGTGTTGTGAAACGGGAAACCCTTGGTCGGATGGAAATCTTCGGCGTTTATTAGGGCATCTTCGGGGAGCAGGTCCATAAACTTCTGTTGGATTGGGACTGACTGCTCCCGACTGGCGCAAATCACCCACGCAATGATTGGAGGTTTTCGCGTCGCAAAATGCGGATGATTGCCCATACAGCGGCAAATCAACTCATGAAGGGCCACCGTTGTCTTTCCAGACGTTTGGTTGCCTGCCCGAAAGAGCTTGATCCGCGCTGGGTCGCGCATGAACCGGTCCTGTAGCGGTAGCCAGCGGATATAGCGCGCCGGGTTGCGTCGCACGCGGGCTGCAATCGAATCCGCTACCCGCTGCGCTTCCTTTAGTGCGCTTGTTAGGCTGGTTTCCAAGAGGTTCATGGTTCCAATGCCTCGTGGGTTAGCCCCAGCTCGCCCAATAGCCGGTGGGCAATGCTGCGAATGATGTGCTTCGGAAAGGTGGCGATAGTGTCGCACAGTTGAACAATGCGTGTCTCGTCGCTTACTTGGTCCTCCTCTGACCAGCGCCGGGCTTCGGCCTCCGCTGCAAGGCGGGCCTCGATTTCTTCCGCCCGGGTGAGGAGTTTTTCGGCTGCGACGTAGGACCCGCCCGCGGCTGCAAGCATGGCGAGTTCGTGTAGGATTTTCTCCTGCGGTAAATCCCGCAGCCTTTCCAGTTCTTTTCTGAACTTTTCGTCCTTTTCGCGCTCGTCCAGCAAATGTCTGGCCCGAACCGCGGCCGGAAATGCGCCCGCGTCAATCGCAAGCCCCAGGATTTCGTCCATGGGGGTCGGCGGAAATAGTTTCTGCTGTTCGGCTGACATGGTTGGATATTCCTGGTTTTTTAGCCGTAGTGTATGCGCAGGGACACAAAAAGGCTCCCCCCGGTACCCACCCCAGGTACACGGGTATCCGCTTCCATCCTTGCCTTTCCGCGATATACCATTATCGGCCTCGGTCCTACCATACCATAGCATGGCAGGATGTCAAGCCCCATCGCCCTACCTATCGCCAGAGCCTTGGATGGTCCCTGCTTTCTTGCGGGCGCGGAGTTTATCGAGGTTGGTGGCCACGACTTCCCGCATATCGAGCCCAGCGTGTCGAGATAGCTGGAAAAGACCCCTGGCGCGCCCCTCCGTTCGCTCTTGGTACATGCGCCCCAAGACGTAAGGAACCATCAATCGGTCCATCCTGCCCCCATCCATGCGCGAAAGTCGGTCAAACGTCTGGGCTATCTCCTGATGGCCCATCCGTTGGCATACCAATGCAGTCCGGACTGTGTACCACCAAAGGTCCCCAGCCTCTTTCGTCAGCTTTGCCATATCAAGCCCGCCGGCATCGCCCCGGGCTTCCCGCTTGAACACCCCGGCAACCTCGCCCGCCTCCTCGATAAGGCCGAAACTTGCCTCACTTTCGGCGCGCGGGTCCTTGGGTTGCAGGACCGCAAAGCTCATCGCTTCCGCAACGCTGTCCGCCCAAAAGTTTGTGTTGCTTTCCATGGTCCCTCCTTCAATCCAACCGCATGGGCATGACGACACCCAATACCCCTTCGGTGCCCGCGCCCTTGACCAGCACAGGGTCAAGCGCCTGACCAAAGGTGATAAGCACCGTTTCGGCCTTGCACGCTTTCGCTGCGTCCGCCAGATACTTTGCATTCATGCCCACGGCATAACCCATGGGGCCGTCATACTTGGCGTCAATGCTGATACTTGCGTCGCCCGACTTGGGCGAGGTGACCGTCAACCTCACTTGGTCGGGGTACATGGTCAACCTGACCGTCCGGTTTCGGTCCTCAATCATGACCTCAACACTTGATAGGGCCCTTGTAAGGTCGGCAGTTGAGATTTCGAGCACCGCCGCCCGCTTTGTGTGTTCGCCGATGACTTGGCGGTAATCCGGGAACTCGCCATCGAAGAGGCGGCTAATCATCCGAATCCCGGTCTTCATCCAATCGAACTGGATGAACTTCCCGCCCTTGTCAACGGTCACCTGCACATCTTCGCCCTTGTCAGGCTCAATCCCAAGGACAAGGGCCGCCGTCTCGCGTGGCAGGATTGTTTTCTTTGCGAGGGCAAACGCACCAGATGAAGTTTCGATAGATGCGTAGAATAGCCGGCTTCCGTCGGTGGCCACCATTCGCGACCCGGATTGAGCCCAAGGCTCAAGGTTCTCGATATGAACACCGTTGATGCCGTACTTGTTGTCATCCTCCGAGATTGCGTGCATCACCCGCGATAGGGTGCCATGCAAGGCATCCGCGGCAACGGTGCAATACCGCCCGTCGATTGCGTCAATGTCAGGCGGGAAATCGGCGTATTCCGCCGAATAGACATTGAGCGTAAACCGGCCGGTTCCGCCCGACACTTCGAGCCGGCCACCCTTGGACGTAAGGTGTAAGGCCACTTCTTCGGAGTCCAGGGCGTTGACAACGCTGAATAACTTTTTGGCGTCCGGGTAGCAGGTCCAATGCTCGCCACCGGTCCCGGGTACCAGCCGGACGATTTCCCGCAAGCGTTGCCGCTTGTTGTCGGCCGTCAGGATGTATTCTGCCCCATTCATGTGGAAACAGATCACCTTTGCGTCTTTGTCCGCGCTCACCCGGGCCAATCGCCCGAGGGCACCGAGCAACGCCGAACGATTCACCTTGACCATGCAAGCTCCAAGCGCCACAACCGGGCGCGCTCCATCGTTTCGATTCAGTGTATCGCAGAGCGCGACAGGTGACAAGCGGAGGGCCCGCAGGCCAGCCCCAGGCGCTCGCCTTACACGTCTTACATTCGTGTGTAAGCGCACACCCTGAAAAGGTGGCGACGGTCGCCCCTAACATCGGGCACCCTCATTCCTAACATTCTGGTTGTAAGGGATGTTAGGTAGCTCCAACGCCAACAATCGGCCGAAAAATCGAATCCTAACATTTCTGAACATACACATGCTTATAGGGGACAGAAAAAAAAGAAAAGATTCACCCCCCTCTCCTCCCTATGGGGGGGTCTTCTTTCATTATGTTTTCCCGCGCGCATGTAGAGAGTCCTTTCAAAATGTTAGGATTCGCATAAAATGACGAATAGTATAGGTAGTAACTACATTACATTCATTACATAACTTTGTTAGACATGTAAGGGGTAGCCATGGAGGCACCTTTTCGAGCAGATTTCCTAACATCGAATGTTAGGGCGCTCGGTGAGGGCCCACCGGCCCCGCCATGGAGGGCCGACCGCTTGCCCGTCGCAACCGCTCAGGCTACGATGGAGCCAGCCGCGACCCCTCGGCTGTGAGATCCCCGCCCGACTGATCCCCGGGCGGGACTCACACAACCAGCCGAGGGAAATCGGCAAACAAGGGGCAAAATGAGCAACAATCACGACGGGCACACATGCCCTTCGGCGACCTATCCCTGCGCGAAACGAAGCTCGGAAGGTCGCCCCCACGCCACGACTTGGGGCCAAATCCGCCGGGCCCTAACCACCCACAGCCGCGAAAGACAGCCTGACAAAGGCGATGTCGCGTGCTGGGCCCCTCACACCTTCAAAGTGGGGGCCGCTCGCAAAGCCGGAAACATCGACCGAGTGTGGGCGCTGGTGTTGGACTTCGACCAACCCGGCGACAGCGTATCGAAGACGATGGAGCAGTTCCAAGGCTACGAACGGGCAAGCTATGCAACGTATTCCAGCGTTGCAGGGGCCGAAAAGTCCCGGCTTGTGCTTCCGCTAAAAGAGCCAGTGTCAGGCGCCATCTGGCCGGATGTCATCCGCATTGTGATGGACAGTCTGTCCCTAATCGCCGACAAAAAATGCACGGACCCTTCCCGTCTTTTCCTCCTTCCCTGCGAAGGACCGGACACCCAATCAGCGTTCGAGCCGGGCGAACTGTTGTCCCTCGCAACCGTCACCCGTGAGGCGGAAACCAACGCCGAACTCCGCAAGCGTGCGATTGAACGTCGCAACATCGAATCACGCAGGGCTGCACAGTTTGCCCAGCACTCGGACAAAGCCTGGGCCTACCTCTTGGCCACCTCCCCGGACGCCCGCGCCGATGCAGCTTACAGGCTTGGTCTGGCGATTGTCGAGCGTTCAACCGGACGCTTTGCGATTCACGGCCTATGCCCATCTTGTGGGCATAAATCCGTGTGGTTCGCCATCGACAACCAGCGAAGCTCCGGCGCATTCTGTAACCACAAGAACTCTTGCGGCTGGTCGGGTTCCCTCGCCACCCTATTGGGGCGTCCATGACCACCCACACCGACACCCCACCGCAGGCGCTACCCTCAGAGGGCACCACCGCCACCGAGTCGCCGATGCCCCCCGAGACGCCCGACCAAGCATCATCCGACACTTTCCCCGATGACCCGTTTGGAGGCATTGACCCCACAGAGCCCCAAGCCGAAGACTTCGAAATCTTGCCGCCTCCCATGCGCCTTCACCCGGAAGCGGATTGGGGCATGGACACGCCATCCGCCCAATCCCGGCGCGCCGAAGCCCGAGCCCACCTCGACACCCACCTCGATACAGTTGGCGATGAAACGGCAGAACCCGCAGACCGCAAGGCATCCGTTGCCTATTTGCGTCGATACCGCGTGGACGTGGCGGAAATCCTACACACAGACATCGACGTGGACCAAGCGATTGCCCGCGCCTCCGCGATTCGGGGCATGTCAGGCGACATTGCAAAGCTCCGGGGCGAATGCAAGGGCATCGAGAAACAGGCCGAAAAGGCCCAAGCCAAAGCCGAAAAGAAGTTCGCACCGTCATTCCGCACATCCGAGACCATCGTTGGTCCGTCC
>Ga0172367_10001972_pt1 | contig 28973 bp, 36 predicted proteins | sample Lak10m_FD_114542 | JGI IMG/M metagenome (GOLD analysis project Ga0172367, IMG submission 114542) | Freshwater microbial communities from Kabuno Bay, South-Kivu, Congo - kab_022012_10m | ecosystem: Environmental > Aquatic > Freshwater > Lake | place: Democratic Republic of the Congo: South-Kivu...
CTTGCATTCCCACTCTTATCCAACCATTGACTTACATTGTTGCCACTAAATGTGATGGAGTTGGTATCATTAGCATCTAACCATAGCGAGGTGGATATTTGTGCAGGTGTCCATAAATTTCTACTATCGAATTGCCCATTTATCCTCTCTAAATAATGCTTTCTCCCATCATAAGAACCGGCCTGAGTTCTTCTTTGGTCAGTACCAATATATCCGCTATTTAATCCGTTACCGCTACTCATGCTATAAATAAATTAAAGAATTGTAAATCATTTATTACTTGATCTGAAATGTTAGATGCAAAAGAAGCAGTTGTAGAATTATTAGCCCAACTAGCAGTTCCAATAAAAGATCCACTAAAAGATCCTGTGTTATAAGAAGAAGTAAATTGATTAAAAGAAGCAGTAGTAACTAATGAAGAAGTATCCACTGTTCCACCTCCTCCATTTAAAGCAAAAGAAGCAGTTAAAGCAAAAGAACTACTTAAAACAGTCATTGAACTAGTTTGAGCATTAGTTACAAAACTAGAAGTTTGACTATTTTGAACAAAACTAGATGTTTGACTATTTTGAACAAAGGAACTAGTTTGAGAGTTTTGAACAAAACTAGAAGTTTGAGAGTTTTGAACAAAGGAACTAGTTTGAGCATTGGTCACAAAGGAACTAGTTTGAGAACTTAGCACATAAGGTGCTAACATTGAACTAGTAACAGATGTTAGAACATAGTTAGGGGCTAATGATGCTGTTAAAGCATTGTTTGCCCAACTAGCAGTACCTATTAATTGACCAATAAAAGATCCACTAAAAGATCCAGTATTATATGAAGATGTAAATTGATTTATACTTGAAGTAAACGCGTTAAAACTTGAAGTAGTTACTAAACTGCTAGTATCTATAACCCCACCTGATCCTGTGTCAACTGTAATACTAAATTGGGAAGTATTTCCTTTGGTGAAGGTAATTATATTTCCTACAACTGAGGCTGTGGTTAGAAGTGAGGCTGTATTAGCACTAGGTAAAATGACTAATGAACCTGTACCATCATAAAAATTAGTTCCATCAGTTTGGACTATTCTTTGATAAGTATTTTCAATATTTTGGCCTGTTAAATCAGGTAATGCCATATTAGCTTATTTTTGACAACCCTTTTAAAACTCCTTCAATAATCAAACCTATTTGGTTAGGATTTATATTATTCTTTTTAAGATAAGCTTCAATCAAGTTGTTTAGTTTAACCTTGTTATTAGAAATATTATTTAAATATATATTTTCTTTTTTAAGGAGGCCAATGATTTTTAAAATATGTTTATTTTCTTGTATAGACTTGGGTTGAATATAAGGAACCTCATCTATAGTAACTTTAGGTTTAGATTCTGTTATAATAGTAGCTGAGGTTTCTTGAGATTTAACTTCTACAGTCACTTTTCTAGAAGTTTCAACTGTAAATTTAGATTCCCATGGAGTAAAATAAGTTTCTTCAGCTATAACTTCTAATTTTACATTACCTTGAGTATTTTCATCTAAAAGACCTTTTAATTTTTTAATAGGAATTCTACACTTCCCATCAGAAGAAATTTCACCTTTAAAAACTAAAGATAAATTTTCAGACTCAATTAATAAACGAGCTTGACTATTTTTAATTGAAGCACCTTCTAATTGAATCTTACATTCAAATACTTCAGTCTTATCAGTAAAAAGTTTATACATTATAAATCAACTTTAAGGTCAATACCTAACACTTCTTTAGCTACTAGAGCTATGTCTGTTATACGTATTTGTCTATCCACAACTTCTTTGGTTTCTTTGTATTCTACACCCTCTACCTTACAAAGTAATTTAATAAATTTTTTCTTTTTTTCTTTATCCTTAAAGATAGTTGGTGAAGATTTACCTCCTAAAAGATCAGTGATTATTTCTACAATTAAGGCACAGTCATCCCAAGTAAAAGGAGTAATACTTTGGTTAGGGAATGGATTAGATTCCCAAGCAAAATTAGCAGTATTCCATTGAAAAGGAGTCCTCAATTTGATTAAAATTTATTATAAATACTTACAAACCAAAACGGGGTTTTAAAGCTTCATAGTTTTGAAGAACTTCACTAGATGATAAAGCTCTATTATAATAGCTTAAAGAATATAAAATTTGGTTAGCATATGTATTAGGTCTAAGATCACCATTAGGTTCTAAAAAAACACCATTTACCCATCTATTATTATCAGGTTGAGTTCTAGTTGAAGAAATAGTTTGAGTTTCTATCCAAACTCCATTTATATACAATTGAGCAGTAGTGTTATCAATAACAAAATTTAAAAAATAAATATTATTAATATTTAAGTAACTAATACTATTAGTAAGATCATAATCTGCTACAGTACCTATAGTTACTTGAGCTATTTTATCTTGTTTAATGTTTAGCCAAAACCCAGGTCCATTAAGTCCTCCTCTTGTTGTGATTAAACGAACACCATTAGTAAATGATATAGGTTTAAATATGAATTGCCAAGTAAAAGATGAAAGAACAGTTGTTGGTACCTGACCTAATTCAACATAATCATTAGTTCCATCAAATTCAAAACCTCCGCTATTTCCACTATTAAAAGTGGGACCAACTAAAGTAGCATTATAATTATTTTGAGTTAAGTCATACCAAGTTGTACCACTTCCTGGGTAGGATTTATGATTAGCCGCGTCAGCTGAGAATATTAAACTGTCTGATACAACTCTGGGTAAAAATATAAGTGACATTTTTTATAAATTATATTTTCTTCGTTGGATATTAAAGTTATGTTTAACTTCCTCAGCTGTTAAACCCTTGTTGTAAACAAATAACGAATCTTGATAACCCTGGAATCCTGAATATCTCCATCCCCAAGTCCTCCATCTTCCGTGAAAAGGAAAGAGAGGATCAGTAGAGGAAGTAGAAGACATATTAAAATAACCAGGGTTAGATCTAGTAGCAAAAGTTAAAAGATTTCCATTCAAATATAAACTACCTGTGCCATTTCCTCCCCAATTCCCATTCCATGTGTATGTAATTTGAGCCCAACTTCCAGTCACCATAGAACCAACATTTCTTAAAAGAATTCGATTAGGAGCTACTGAAGAACTATAACTCATATAGGCAGCTGGTCTTCCACTAAGAAGGCCCATTAAAAATCCTACATTACCCCCAGGGTCAGTATCATTACCTGTATCAGTTCCATTCCCAAACATAAAGGTTATATTAACACTATCAACAGAAGTACTAATAATAGTTTCAATTGTGAATCCTTTTGAACTAGTCATCACAGCGTCAAAAAAAGGTCTAGAAATACCATCATCAGCTATAACATAACTTCCTGTGAGAGATCTATTTTCTAAAAGTGGTGCTACAGTTGTTTGTGATCCATTTGAAAATAGATGTTTATATCCTCTAGAATCTAATTCTAATGAAGCTGTAATATTAGATCCTTCAGCAGCACCTGACGGGATTATGCCACCCATCATATTAATAAATTTAACATAATTTGGGAAAGCTGAAGGGATAGAGCCTACAGGATATGGGAAGGATCTAGTATTACCACAATCATAGGCAAATACTAATCCATCCATAATCCTAACATTAGTACTTACGGAAGAACCTGTAATATTAATTGAAGACATATTTTAATGCTGGTTGGTCAAATTTTCTGCGTAATAATTTCTTAAATCTTCAACAATTTCATTTCTATGATTAGAAGTTAATGTTAAAGCTTCAAGATGTTTTATTTTTTTAGAGGCAGTATACAAAAATTTAAACCCAGAATCACCTTTCTTTTTTAAGTCTATTTGATAAGTGTCACCACAAATAATCATTTTAGAACGTAAACCTAAACGGGTTACAATCATCTCCATTTGTTCATGGGTGACATTTTGTGCTTCATCTACAATAACACATGAATCAACAAATGTTCTACCTCTCATAAAGGAAACAGGTACAATTTCTATTTTACCATCTGCTATAAGTTTTTCAACTTTTTCTTTATCAAATAGTATAAATAAATTTTGGTATATGGGTTGAACCCATGGGTCCATTTTTTCACGTAGATCTCCCGGTAAAAATCCAATTTCTTCTTTGGACACCGTAGGTCGTGTGATTATTATTTTTTCATAAATTTTACGTAATAATCCGTCAAGAGCAACTTGACAAGCTAACAATGTCTTACCAGAACCTGCTTGACCAGCTAATAATGTTATGGTGTTATCTAATATTTTTTGTTTAGCTTCTTTTTGTTCTTCGTTTAAATTAACTCTAAATTTAATCGGATTTTTAACTACCTTTTTTTCTCTAAAAATTTCCTCAGCCTCGGGAGTGTTATTAAAATGAGTCATAGAACATAAATTTTTTGTTTATAAATATTAGAAAAAAAGACCCGAAGCTAAGCTTCGGGTCCTTTCTAATTAATTTATTAACTTAATCGATTAGAGGGTGTTCAAACCGTTTAAGTAAACCTTACCGTAGTATTCAGGTCTTAACATTTTCTTAGCGTATCTTGTTAAGAGACCTTTTCTTGGTGTAAAGGTTTCTGGATCATAAACAAGCGGAGTCATGATCAAAGGAATGTATGGTGAGAAGGTAGCACCAGTTTCAAGGAACTGTGAACCTCTGTAGCCCATTAAGATTACATTCTCAGTCATGTATGGGTTCTTGTAAACCTCATATCTGTTGTTTAATTGGCCAATTTTCTGAACACCAAACGCATACTTCATTTTAGCTGAATCACCATCTGTGTTAGCTGCGAATCCTGGGATTGATTCAAGGATTGTAGCTGCAGTTGGAGACAATACTAAGAAGTTAGCGCCACCTCTTAAGGTCAACTGGTGAATCTTGTTACTAACTTTTTGTAGTTTAGTACCAAGAGTTTGGAACCATTGGCCTTGTGTATTGAAGAATCCACTAGATAAAGCAGCAGGGACTGAAGTAGCTGTAGCAACTGTGTTGTTAACTGCTGACCAGTACTCAACTGTTAGAGCGTTTTCAATCAACATACCTAGGATTTCGAGGTCGATTTCCATAGAGATGTATTCACTCATGATGCTTGTCAACTCAGCTTCAGCATCAATGCTATGGTAAGCATTCAAGTCTTGAGCAAATTCAGGTGTCCAAACAGCTTTTAGCTTTCTGGTTTTAGCAACAATCGCTTCAGACTTCATCTTAACGTTGATTTCTGGGATTGAAATACCAGTATCTGAAGTAGCATTAGGGAATGCTGAAGAAGCACCATCCTCAAAATCACCTCTAACATTATCAGCGGGTTGTTTTACATAGTTAACAACGTTTGTATTAACATTACCAACACCGGCACTTGAAGAGATGAAGATGTAAACATTACTAGCATCAGCATAGTTGTAAGCTGGGAGTTGTTCAACAACATTAGCAGTTGAACCGCTGTAAGTAGTAACTGTGTATCCTCTAACACCTTCTAAGTCGGGGTTTGTTAAAAGAGATTGGGGGATTTTGACCTTAACAACAGCACCTGCAGCTATAGAAGCTGATAGAGCTGAGTCATATCCAACTTCTGACCAAACTGCATCAGAACCAGTAGCTCCTACAGAAGCTGAGAAGATATTGGTTGAGTATGTCCATCTACCAGCGCCATAAAGACCATCAGTTGGTGAGTTGGTTTGGTCTGTTCTACCATACATAGAACCCGCTCCAAATACATCACCACCAACTGTGAATTTACCATCACCTTTTGTAGTTCCATATTGGAAGTCAAGGAAGAAGACTAGACCAGAAGGAAGGTTCATTGGTTGAACACTGACAAAGTCTTTTGCAGCGATTTGACCAAATACCTTTCTTACAAGTGGAAGAGCAATACCTGCCCACTGTTCACCAGTACCAGCTGTGAAAGTAGCACCAGCAGCACCAGCACCACCACCAGTTTGGGAAGTTTCAACAACAAGTTGTTTAGCTTGGTTTTCAAGGATGAGAGCCATGTTATTTCTTTCGGTCTCAGATCCTAAACCTTCTAACAAACCTGTTTTTTCCCATTTTGAAGCTAATCTAGCAGCGTCGCTTTGAACGACTCTCCAGTTATTAGCACTTTCTAAAAGAGAGTTTAAGTTTGACATTTTGTTTTTTTAATTGTTTTTAAAAGTTATACATTATAAAATTCCAGCCAATTTTTGGAACCTTTTAATCATTTGATCAGATTCAACAATTGGTTGTTTTGGGGCTACACCTGCAGGTTTTGAAGCCATACCTAATGATTCTTTAATTGAAGATTTTGTAGTAGTTTTAGATACTAATCCTTCATTTAGAGTTTCATAAATGATTTTGGTTTCTTTTACAGAAGTAGCTCTATCAAAAGCAGACAAAACCTTTACTTTTTGACTTTCGGTCAAATTTTTATTTCTAAAGATCTTATTGACATAAAGAAGTTTAGAGTTAAGAAGATTAACTTCACTAAGTTCTTGTTGAAGAATTTTGATAGTTTTAAGAGCTTCTTGAAGTTGAGGATTTTCCTCAGAAAGTTTACGAGTAGCTAAAAGGCCTGATGGATCTTTTGAGATGGTTGCTGGGGCAGGTTCATTACGAATTGCCATAGAAAGAGCATTTTTATAAGGTGTCATATCAGTTCCACTGAGGGGTTTTCCATTGTTATATTTATCTGCTAGTTCTGCTGCCAGTTCTCTATACACATCAATATATTCAATTTCATTTTTCTCAATATCATCCTTATATGTTGGGTTTCTCTTTAAAAAGTCTTCAACAAATTCTTTAGCTTTTTGTCCACCTCCTTTGAAAATACCCTTAACAACATCCTTTATACCTTCTTCAATTTCTTCTTCAGCATCCATTTCCATTTCTTCACCACCTTCTTCTTCTTCACCTTCTTCATCTTCTTCTTCATCAGAAAATTCAACAGGATCACCTCCAGCTTCTAATTCACCAGATTCAATCATGTCTTCAATAACATCTTCAATAAGAGCTTTTAGCTCATCTTCATCCATCTCGTCAAGGTTGATTTCTTCTTCTAAGAAGCCAGTGTTAGGGTCCATATCGGCATTAATATTACCGTGTGGGGCGTCCATTTCCTCTTCCATAGTTTCGTCATCTCCCTCTTCGAGTTCTAATTCAGCTAAGATTTCTTCGAGGTCAAATTCCTCTTCAAGCTCTTCAACTTCATTAGTGCCTTCCATATCATAGCCTTCCTCCATTTCATCTTTATCCATTCTTACTTTATCAGCTTCAGCTAAATCATCCTCATCTTCCTCTTCTTCTTCAGCTAAAATCTGGGCAGCAAGCATAGATTTAATTTGTGGGGTAAAAGCTTCTTCAAGAGCAGCTTTAGCATTAGCCAAAGCAGTCTCTTTAACAGCCTTCGCATCAGCGATAGCTTCTTTCAGCAAATCTCTGTTTGTTGACATTTTGTTCCTAAAATTTTTTGTGTTAAGAAAATACGCTTATTAAAAGAGAAGCGTAATAGTAGTTAATAAAAAAAATGCTACATAAGTAGGTTGGTAGCATATTATGTTAATACATATAACAGAAAGAATCAAAACATGATTCTCTTAAAAATTTATTGGGCAATGGCCATTATTACAGAGTATTTCTGTAATTATTTCGTTTATTTTAGTATAATCTGTAGTGACAGGAACTAAACCTTCATTGATAGGGTGAACATAGGCACCCGGTGTAGAGGGAGTTGAGACAAAATCCCAACATAAAAGTTCAAAGTCATCTTGAACTTCTTGAGTTTCTCCTATGGGTTTTAAACTACCCATACCACGTGAAGAAACTCCAACAGTAATACCATTTTTAAATAACTGAGTTAATATATTACCTGATGGGGTAGGTAGGATTTCAATCTTACCTATAACATCATTACCATCCCACCATATATTTTTTATATTATGAGAGACGTTTTTTAAGTTTATTATTTGGGAATCTGGGTGGTCTAATTCGCCTAGTGCTCTGTTTTCTCTAATGGGTCCGTCCTTATATCTTTCAACTTCTCTTTCTAAGATTTCTCTTGGATATCTTCTCCCATTGCCATTTTTTGTTTCAGCAGTTTGGAGTCTTCCTTCAACCATAAGATTTCCTCCTACAACTTTAGCTTCACTAAGTTGTTGAGGGGAAAGATGAAAAAGTTGAGTGTCTATAAGGACTTGTTTCATTAATAATCGTAATCAGATTCGTCAATAGTATCGTCCATTTCTTCTACAGTACCTTTGAGTCTATCATATTTTTTCTCAAGTTGTACTTTAGCTCTTTCAAGAATTTTTACTTCTTTCTTAATTTCAGATTGTCTTTTTTTATCAACAAATTCTTTGATTTCATCTTTTTCAAAGAGGGTCATTGTTTCATAGCATTTTTTAATTTTACCTTCTAAAAAATTAATTTTAGCTTCTAAGGCTGCTACTTCACCAATTTTATCTGCTTCTTTGAGATCTTCATGAACTCCTTCTTTTAATAAATCTACAAGTTTCATTTTATTTTCTTTTACTCCTATTTTATTTAATACCATCTTACCAATTTCAGATCTATCAGCTTTATCTAATACTCCTGCTTTTTCAGGATGTTGTTTAAGATAATTTTTAACAGCGCTATAGAGGTTATCAATGAATTGAGCAGAATTACCAATTGGTAAGTTGGTATCCATAATCTGATTGTATATATCCTGTACTACATCTTTAACACTATCCTGTGCTACCTCTTTAATATAAATTTCATTATCTCGATCTTCATTGAGGTATTTTCTGAATATATTTAGTTCTTTCATTTTATTTTCTTTTAAGTCTCCATAGCCAGATGATTTATATTTTCCTTTTAATTCTTTTGGTTCACCTAAACCAGGTGCTTCTTTAGTATATCCTAATCCTTTAACACCAAAAGCAGCATTTTCTAAATAATATAAAGAATTTTTAGCTAAATTTTTTCTTACTTTTTCAGTAGCTTCATCTAAAGATAATTCAGAATCTTGTTCAAGTTCAAATCTAATACCATTTAATACCTGGTCAAAAATTTGATTGTCAAGATTTTTCTTATCATAAATGTCATAGATTTTAGATAAATCTTCTTCTACCTCTTTTGATGTTTTCTTTTCTTCAGCTTTAACTTCTTTAACTTCTTCACTTAAGAATTTGTCAAAAGTAGAAAAAGGATTTAATCCTGAAGATGGGATTAAAGGAAATATGTTTTCCGCTATAATATTTTTATTTTTAAGCAAAGTAGAAGTTTGATCAAACCCTGCTCCATTAGGAATAACACCAGGGAAGAGACGTTTAGCCTCTTTAACAAATACATCTTTATGGCCTTTACCCTCTTTAATTAAGTTATATTGGGTTTGAAGTGTCTTCATAATTATAAATATTAATAGTCATAAGTAGATCCCCAAAGATCTTTATAATCATATACTTTAGAATTTTTAGCTTGTTTTTTTCTATTTACTGGTTTAAAACCTAGCTTAGAATATTCAGTATCTTTAAATGATAATGGTTTTCTAGTAATAAAATACTTAGAAAGATACCCACTAGCTCCTCCAGTAGAGGATATTTCTTCTAAATGTTGCTTAATGAATTCTTTTAAGTTCCTCTGTGAGTTCATAATATTGTAATAAATTTACTAAATCATCATTCTTAACCTTAGCTGATTTATCAACTTCATGAATTAGTGATAATATTTCATTAAGTTTGATCTTAATAGCGGGATTTTTGATAGATGGGAGAGAATTTTTGATAGAGGTTTTAATCTCAGTAATTTTTGTATTATAAAATTCTCTTAATTTAGGAGTATTATCAATAGAATTAATAAATTCTTTTAAAATTTCTTTTTGAGAATCATTTAAATTAGCATATTTACCATTAAACTTTTCTAACATTACCTTATAGGTAAGTACTCTTAAGTCTTTATCGTATTTTTTAAACTCCTCTAATAAATTTTCTTTTACCTTAGCTTTATTAATAGGGGTTTGGGTCAAACTCTCTAATATAGTTAATTTATTATCTATTATTTGGTTAGTTTCTGAGAGTTTATCAGAATTATAGATTTCTAAGAGGGTATAAAGTGCGGCGTATTCTTTATAATTAGGAACTTTGTAATTAAAAAATTCTTCTAGATTATAATGATTTCTTATTTCTTTAACTATGTTATATTTTTCTCTTTTTAATTTAGATCTATTTAATTTTTGAGAAGCTTCTAATACAGTGTTAATCACTATATTAGCTTTAGCTTCACTTACATTTTTATGCTTAAAAAGAGTTTCATACAATTTATATTCTTTTCCTAATTCAGTCTTAGCAAAAGATTTTTTAAGAATATCAAGAGAAGGAGATGAATCTCCAGACAAAGTATCAGCTGTGATTTGTCTAACTAACAATTCAAACAGGATGCCTGTGTTTTTTATTTTAGAGTGTTTGATCCCCATTAATTCATAGGTTTTTTATAAATATTATAGAAATATTATTCTTTGATTTGATTTTCATCAAGTAGTGATTCTTTCAGCTTATCATTTTCAAATACCAACTGTTTTTTATTAACTGGTATATTTCTCAAAGAATTTTTATTTTTATGATATATAGCTTTCGCTTCTAAAGCTAATGGAGATCCACCTTTATATGTTGGTCTTATTGAGTCTGATTCGTTATTATCCTGGTCTTTCATTCTAAGAACACCTAACCTATCCTTACCAAAGGCATCTTGTTGGGTACCTATTCTTGAAACTTTTTCTTTTGGTCTACCCAAGTCAGCTTTTTCATTATATCCTGCTGGTACCTCGTTATTTGTGTAGTATCTACCTTGACCATATAATGATGCCAAGTCATGGGGAGTACCGTAAGATTTACCAGATTCTAACGGGTCATTACCTTCATTCTCAATCTGGTTTAATCTAAACTTACGTTTAACATCTTCTCTAATTAAATCTCTATATTCAACATATTCATCTTCACTGAAATGGAATATATGGTCATAAACCCAATCGGTAGGAAGAAGTTTATTGTCTATAATTTGATTAGCTAATTCAACTTTTTCTTTTAATAGGGCTACTCTTTCTTGATCATAGATAATTGATGGAGTAGTTAATCCTAATTCAAAATTTGTTAATGATTCTCCATCATATCCTTGAGTATATAAATGAACTATAGCTATTTTGTATAATTCAGATAACATAATTCTTTGGATTCTATCTATAGTACGAGCAAATCTAATATCTTGAGCTGCTAATGTAGCTTTACCTTCAGTTGTTTCATCATAACCCATAAAAGCTTTAGGTATTTTAAGAGCGGCAAATAATTTATCTCTTAAATAAACAACATCAGTAATACCATCATACTGTAATCCTTGTAAAGTATCTATTTTAGTATTAGAGTCACCTCCTCTTACAGGTATAAAGAAATCTTCAAGCATGTTTTGCATGTTGAATTTTAAATTATAATCTCCAGTTTGTTGGTCAACATATGGAGTGCGTTTCATTTTAGAGATGGTTTTTTGCATAAATCCATCTACCTCAGCAGGATTAATATTACCTATGTTAATATAGAATATACGTTTTTCAGGCGCTCTAACTATTCTATGAACTAACATGGCATCTTCCATAAGTGTATATTGTTTAAACAGCTTACGAGCAGGTTCTATATAACTTCTACCATAAGGTAAGAAACTTACATCTGATATTAGTCTAAAATGGGCCATTTCATAATTATCAAAAATAATCATGTTTGGGCCTGCTGATGTTGAACTATTGGGTGATACTAAACCCCCATAATATCCCCCAAATGTGCCTCCTCCACTTAAACCGTCTGGGTCAAATTTAAATTGAACTTTATCTCTATTATTTTTGTCAAATCCTTCTTCTCTAATGATGTTATAAGTTGTATAGGGAATAACATTATAGACACCAAATTTCTCAGCTATTTCTAATTTAAGGAAAAAGTCACCATATTTACACATTTGGCGAGTCCACATCCACATATTAAATTCTATGTTTAGAATATCATAGAATAAGTTATATAAAATTCTTTGAACTTTTTCATCACTACTTTTAATAGTGAGTACTTCACCCATTTCATTTTTAAGACTACATTCATCTGCTAATATATCTAAGGCTGAAGCTATAATAGCATCAGTATCCATAGCCTCATAATCTGAGTATAATTGAACTCTAAGGGTTTGGTAATTTAACCCTGGGTTATAGATAGGGGAAGCATTAGTAGTATGAAGACGAGTATATCTATCATATAATGAGTTAGTATTAACTTGACCCGCTACTTGGGTTTGGTTAAAATCAAGAACTTTTAAAGTATCTCCACCAGTATTACGAATGATAACATCAGTAGAAAATAATCTTTTTAGTCTTGTAAATACGCTTGTATCAGCCATTGTATATTAATATATGAATAAATATTTAAAGAAGCCACCTAAAATCCTCATTTCCTCCTACTCCATTAGGCATTGAATAAGGATTATCTTGTCCTGATGAGAAATATGCTCCTTGGTATGGGGTTTGGGTTTTAGATATAGCTCCTAACGCGGCTTTAGCCATATCTAAACCATGTTGTCTAAACTTAAGAGCGGTATCTCTAACATACAAACCAATTCCAAAACTCATTATTAAGTCATCATTATAACCAGATTGAGCTTCTGCTCTACCATTTTTCCAAATAAAAGTTCTCATTTCTTGGAGGAGACGTTTAGATTGGACAGTTACACTTTTATCAGAGATATATTCTTGGAATTTACCAATAACCATAGGTCGAGTTCTCATAGACATAGTAAAACCTGGGGTTTGGGATTGGTTATTCTCATAATTTCTCATATAAGTTTCAGCTGTTACTTCTTGGGTTTTAGGAGAATAATATAAATTTCTATATTCCCGTTCCATAACAACTTGAATTGTGGACCAACCTATGTTAGCATTTTCTACAACTAACAAAGCATTATTATATTCAGTAGCTATACCTACTAAAAGATGACCAAATTCTTTAGTGCCAATCTGCCCCCTATATTCTCCAACTTGTATATTTGATTCAATATCAAAAATATGAAAAGCGGAATAATCTTTACCATCACCTCTAGCCACATCAGCAGTGATCATATAAGATCTTGAATAATCAACTGGCTCCCAAATCCATAAATTTTTATCTACACCTCTTTTTTCAACAGGATCTTTAACAGTGGTTTGTTCAATAAATTCTAAATATTCAGGATAGAAAACAATATCACCTGAAGTGTTAAAATCACAATCACATTCTTGGGCTGCTAATCTTGGATTACCTAATAGTTCATCTTGTTTATCTCTCCAAGATTGATCACGTTCAGGGTGAACATACCAAGGTAATCTTATAGGTAAAAATTCATTTTCATTAGCTTCAGCTCGAGTCCATGTTCTATGAAACCAGTTTCCAGTACCATAAGGAGTAGATAAAGCAATACATCCACCACCTGTAGCCAGGGTTTGTTGAGCTGAAGCCCAAATTTCGTCAATTTGTTCAATAAAAGCAGCCTCATCTATTAGTAGGAGGGATACTGCTTCAGATCTACCAGCATCACTTGAAGCTGCTACTGCTTTAATTTGTGACCCATTTTCTAATCTTAGTGATAATCTGTTATTTTCAATAGAATCTACTTTAAGCCAACTAGGTAAATTATCATACATAAATCGTACCTTAGTAACCATATTCTTGGCTGTATCTTGTTTAGTAGCGATACAAAGTACGTTTTTATCTTTATGGAAGATCATTAACCAAAGAGAATATCCCGCTGTTAAAGTTGATATACCTAACTGGCGGGATTTGTTAATAATTGTATAATTATTATCTCTAACTAAATGTAAAACTTTTTCTTGAAAGGGATATAAATGAAAATTAACTCTACCTCTTTGGGGGTGTTGAATCATACAATATTTTTTCATAAAATGTGCTGGATCTTTGGCACATTTTAGGTATTCTTCTCGTATGATTTGTTTTAAGTCACTCATTTATTTAGGGTATATTTCTAATACAAATAAACCAACAGCAAATAATGACAAAGCCCCTATAACTCTTCTATAAGATGTTATCTTATCTTGAGCATCTTCTAACTCAGAATTTAAAACTTTGTTTTGGGCTTCAAAACTAGCTCTAGACATGTTACAACTGTCTAAAGTAGATTGATAAGCTTTTATTTCTTCATCTCTTCTAGAGATAATAAAGTCTCTGTAGAAAATTATTTCATTAAGTTCAGTAGTATCCTGTTTAAGAGATTCTACTTCTTCTTTACATAAATCACATAAACTTAATTCAGTTACAACTTCAACTAAAACGTTTCGTGGTACACAAATTAAAGAATCTTTATTTATATCTGTCTGTGAGAAACTTAGTAAGCTCATCATTAGACATACTGTCAATAGTAGCAACTGTTTCATTATATTTTTTTCTTAATTTGTTTAATTCTCTATTACGAATTAAAATTGAAGTTCTAAGACTATCTGTTTTAGAATTAGCTATAGTTACTTCTTTATTTAAACTATCAGTTAATAAATGAAGAGAATTAAGTTCATTTTGATATTTTTGATTATTTTCCTTTATTAAAGTTTCACAGTCAATGCATTTTGGTCTAGTTAGATCTATAAACATGTAACAACCTAAAACCCAAAATAAACTGGTTAGTAAAACTGTCAATAAAATTTGATTTTTCATACATTAATAAATATTAAAACAAACTTTTAGTACTTGTTTTACACGTTCTTCAGTTGAACCTTTAAGTACACTATGATAAGGTTTATATTTACTAAGTAATATTTTAATAGTTTTATCAATCTCTTCTCTATACTCAACATTTGTTTCTCTAACTCCATTATCTTCAATCTCAATCCCTTCAGGAGAAATATAGAAAATATAATCATACTCTCTAATAAAACGTTTAGCATATTCTTCAAAAGCATCACCATCAATATAACTAATAGATATAGCAAGTTTAGTAAATGCTATTACATCAACTATAGTTCTATCTGTTATAAGATTCTCATTCATTAATTCAGCGCAACGTTCAGCCAAAAATATATTTTGACCCTTAAGTGTAGAATCAGTATTTAAAGGAATACCTAATGAATTAAGATATTTACTACGTTCAGTAGCAAAATGATAATCCTTAAATTCAGGTATATTTTTTAAAGCATTAACCAGTGTAGTTTTTCCTACACTCATTGTTCCACAAAACCCTATTTTCATTTTTAATCAAAACTTTTAATATATAAAATAAAATCTTCTATTACTTCTTTTTGAAGACGAGTACCATTTTTAACATTTTCTCTTAGTAAAGATAATGAAAAATTCTTAGATTCCAAAATTAATTTTTTAGTATCTTTAAGAATAGATTCACACACTAATGTGTATTCTGGGGTATAGATGGTTTCATCACCAAAATCTTCAATATCCTGAAGATAAGACTCAATTAAATCTGGAAGGTTTTCCTTTGATAGCTTCATAAAGTAAGTGGGTTAATTTTATTACAGTTTCTTTAAGTTTTTCAAGTTGTTTTTTAAGCCAAGATTTTTGTTCACCTATTCTTTTACCTTTTAGAGGTAATTCATAATTTTTCATATGGGGAATCAAATCTTTACTATAAGTACTACCGGCTAATATTACAAAATTATCTTTATCTAAATCATATCCCTTATTTTGTAATTGGGATATTACTGTGTCTGCCCATTCTTTTCTTGAATTAGCATCCATATCTTTTAAAGTTTTATTATAAGGATCTATAACTTTATTTAAAGGTAATAAATGATGTTTAGCAGACAAAATAAACATAGAATTAGGTTTAAGACTTTCACCATAACTTAAACTTTTCTTAAACAGATCAGATTGGTATAAGTCTTTAGCCTCAGCAGGTTTGCTTAATTTTTGAGCTACACAACTTAAAAGTACTACTGTACGAGCCATATATGTTATACATATTAGCTCCTTTCCTTATACGCAGGATTCTTAAACCAAGGTAAACCTTGACGCTCCCGTTTAATTTCATTCCATTGGTCTTCAGTATACCTAATTCCGTGAAGATAATATTCACGTTTTCTCATATTCCCTTCAGGAATGAGGGCGGGTCCATCCCAATTATGAAGTTTACCTTCCCAAGAGTAAGCAATTGTGCCATCTTCAGGCTTAATAAGCCTGCGGGGTTTGTCAAATTTTTGTTTAGTCATATTAATTATTATTTAAAATATCTTCAGCTACATAAATTCCTTGAGCACCACTTACTGTAATGCCACGAGCACTCAAAGCATCACCAACAAAATGAACATTAGGGTAAGTAGTAAGTGATAAATTTTTATAATCCACAAGAGGTTCAGGAGAAAGGTATTTTACTTCTGGCATATAAATTCCCCAATCACTCCCAAGAGTTGGGAATATTCTTTTCATATCTGAAATAAAATCCATAATGTATTTAGCAAAACCATCCATAGCATCATAAAAGTCAGTTAAATCATCCACTTGGGTAGCTGTTACTTTTCCTCCTTCTGAAGTGGTAGATGGTTTACGGGTTGGACTATAGTATAACCCGGTTCCATTCTTTTGTAATTTTTTAACTACTTCTCGTGACCATTCAAATGGATCATCAATACCTTGAATTTCCATCAGAATACCAAAATTAGTCATATTATTGTGGTAAGCTTCGTCCTTTTTAGCGTGACCATTATAACTATGATCTCCATATGTTTCTTCTACAGCTACATAAGCAGCATTATTATTAGTACAGAATGAACGAAGTGATACACCTTCATTATCAAATTTTCTATACAATTTAAAATCATAACTGATGTCAATCAGTTTTTGAAAATGATGTTGTGGAGCCTCAAATCTTACTCCAATTTGGACCGGTTTTGGTTCGTCAGGAAGGTTGTATTCTTTAGCTAATTCTTGGGCAAAATCAATACCAGATTTTCCTACAGCAAAGATAAGTTTATCATAATCTAAATGAGTGTTATGAGTAAGAACACAATTATTTTTAAAATCAATATCTTCTACCTTAGTATTCCATTCAAAATTTACACCTTTAGATACTAAATAATCATACCAATTTTTACCAATTTCGTGGAGATAATCGGTACCTACGTGCCATACAGGGAATAAACGTAGACCAAAATAGGGTTTAATAAAGTCAGGTTCAGCTTCAGGATTTGAACATTGTACTTCTTCAGGTTTGGGATGGAAACGTTTAAAGTTAGTAATCACTTCATTAAACAGTTCCATTGCTTTATCTTCACCACAATACTTAGACATATGTCCTCCAATAGCAGTATGATAAGTAAGTTTACCATCACTCCAGCCACCCGCTCCTAAGAAACCAGTCATTACTTCTTCAGGTTTCCTTTTATATGGATCATTACCCATATCAATAATAGTGATTAGTTCACCTGGGTAGCCATTGTCTACTAATTTAGTAGCGGCATTCACACCAGCTACTCCAGCTCCCACAATTACAATTTTATCCATTTTGGTTTATTGTTTAATTTTTTTCCAAATAAATCCACCACATTCTTTTTGTCTTCCTGTAAGGCATGCGCTGATACCACCATTCCAAAGGTTTAATTCTATTTCAGCTTGTTTAATTTTTTCCCAAATATTTAATAAATTTCCATTCATATCATATTGACCTACCTTTTTTCTGTTTTTTAAATTTTCCTTTCCTTTTTTGGATTCAGATATTTTTTGTTTATGTTCTTCAGTTTTAGGTTTTTTCATTTTTTGTTTTGATTCATCTGAATATTTTTTTCCTAATTTGGCATTGCGCATTTTTTCAATAGTGTCTAAACTATGTTTGCCTCCTTTTTTATCTTTTAATCGGAAAAAAAGAGCATTGTCCCAACCATTTTCATTTATAAATTCTTTTTTCCAAAAATATTCTTTTTCATCTAATTGCTCTAAATTACATTCTTCAAGTATTTCCATTTTATGATTCTCATAACCATATTTTTTTAAGGAATTTAAAAATTTAGGACCTACAGAATCACTATTTAATTGTTTATACATTTGATGTCTTCGTTCTATATCAACTGCTTGCCCTATATACGATTTTCCTTTAGGATTTGTGAATTTATATATTCCTGTTCTAATATCCATTCTGGTTTATTGTTTAATTTCTTCCAATCTAATTTTTTTATTTTGACTTTATCTTCAATATAAAATTTTCTATAGGATTCTATTACATCATCTGTTTTATATATCTCAGGCATACACATTGGAGGAGTTTTAAACCCATTGTTAGGTATATTAGGTTTATTATCTCGAAGCCATTCAAGCACATCCTTTGTTTTATGTTTTTTACCATATCTTTTTTCAAATTCATTGCATATTTCTAATCCATGTTCTACTAACCATAAATATTGAGGGAGGGATTCTTTGGTCCATTTGGTTGAAGGGTGATTTTTGTGGGCTCTTTTATATGGGGCCTCTCCACCTGTCTCCCAATGGGCTGTGCAACACATTTGAGCACTTTCAATTTGCATCTTACGGATGTGATCATCTGCTAATTCACGAGCGGCGATGATTGGATCTTCATTAATATAGAAAATATTCATACTTTTAAAAGTTAACAAATTTTATTTATTAAGCCAAACTTTTAGACTAAGGTGGCCCACCTTAAGGGTGGGCCACAGCTCCAAATTTTAAATCTATGTCGACTGGCTATGAATCAGTCTATATGTTTTGTTATTCTAATTTTTAAATTCCCAGTTCCTTTTATAACACGATGTATTCTATGTCGAGGTATAAATATTAAAGAATTTAAGGAGAGAGGTAATTCATCATCAAATTGAAATAACCAATCAGTTTCTTCTACAGCTATAATAGTTCGATCTTCATCATCCATATGCCATATTAAATCTAACTCATCTATATCTTGAGAAAATTCTCGTATAAATGTATTTTCTTCTAAAACTTGTTCTTGGTAGAGTTTAACCATTTTTTTTGATTCACGTTAGATATATTTGTCTGTAATTTCTATGTCTGTGTATGGTTTCAATTATAATTTACCTTTAATTAATAATACTTTTGGATTAATACCTAATTGAAATGCTATGTCCATTCTTGTATTACCTGAGAATATTCGTCTGTCTTTGTTTTCATCTTCAATCACTATAGGATAATCCATAGGTTGATTTTTTTTAAAACCATCATATATAGCTTTTAAAGTTTTTTCATTACGAAATTTAGGGTATGATCTATATCCTTTAATTAAATCTAGTAATTCTTCGTATGATTCAGTTCCACTTCTATAATCTATATTTTGGTCTTCAGAAGGAGTAATAGTAACAACTTTACCGTTTTTAATGGCATTTAAAAATGCTTCTTCATCTTCCCAAAATTCATTATCTTTCATTTCTTGCTCTATTTTAAACTCTTGTTTAAGTTGAGATTCAGAAGGCATCTGCCAATTGGAAAATTCAATAATTTCTTTTAATATGTCTAAAAGTTTAATCATTTAATTTCATAAGGAATATTTTTATCTTTTAATAAAGACTCTACTTGAGCTAATTTTTCCTCATCAAGATTATCTTCACTATCTATAGTTATAGATACATTCCTTAAATAAGGAAATATAGGAAAGTTTTTACCATTAGTAATTATTTGTTCTTCAAATTCATACTTAGATATATAAGCGGGGTCTCGGTCACTTGGTAAGGTATCTTCATCATAATAAAAAGGTCTAACTTTATAATTGTTAGAGATTTTATCTCCATCTAATTCTAAAATAGCTGTGACCTCACCACCACTATCATAGGTATCAAGAAAACTAGATGGATCTATATCTTTATTTCTAGTTGTTGATATTTGGTCTTCAGAATTAGGCTTTATAAATCCATCATTTAATATACCATGTAAACCCCTAAGAGTAGTTAAGTGATATAAAGTACCCACTTGTTTACCCTCAATAATTTCTTTTAAAATATTTAATAATTTCATGATTTTTATTTTTCTTTAAGTTTAAACTAATTTGAACATCATTTAGATCATCACCAAAATGAATTCATGTTAGAGCCTAAACCAAGAGCTTTAGCATATCTGGGGAGGTTACAAGACCAATATCCAGGTGTTGTTCTGTCTGTTTTTTTATCACAATTCTGGCGGTCAGCGAATGCTCTTCTAGCTTTTGGGTCTCTAAATTTAACCCTTAAATTTTGACCACCCCCTGCTGCCCCAAAAGATACTTTTTTAACTTTTTTAGTTTTAGGGTTCATAACATAAACATAAAACTTTTTAGAACCACCTCTTTTAGGTTTACCTAATGGAACATTTTTACCTTGATATTCAGCTTCATTTATGAACTCAACCATAGGCATATCTAAAGGAACTTTTTGTCCTTCATAGATTCCAAACTTACCTATATCAGTAGTTTCAATTAAATGTTTGTCAGATTCAGATAATTGAATATAACCCCAGTCATTTAATAGACGGGCTTCATTAAATAAACCTAAATATGACTTAGATCCTATTCTAAAAACGTTTTCAGAAATTTGAATTCCTTTATTTAAATGGAATTTGAGATTTTCAGAGATAGGAGATTTAGCTTCGGTTAAAGAAGTTTTATTTTTTTTATCATCACATGTATTACAACCACAAGAACAAGATTTTTTACTTGAAATATTGTGTTCTTTTAGGATTTCTTTTAAGAGTTCTTGTATTTTGCTCATATTAATAAATATTAATTAAATAATTTACTAAAATTCATACCTATCTCAGCCGATTTTACATATACTCCATTATTTAGAATATTTTCATCTGGAATATCGTCTATTAATTTTTTAGTAATTTTGTAGTATTCTCCTTTTCCTGAGTCACTTACGTTTAATATAAATCCAGCTTCTTGGCCTAAATTTGGTTTTTTATTTAGTTTAGTCCATAATATTCTACGTAATAGAGTTACTGTAGCCTTTTCAGCTGTAGAATTACTATCTAAACCTAATAAATTATATAAGGTTTCCATTTTTTTAAAAAATGGAGCGGCTATAGCTAATTGTTTTAATTCTTTATTAGTATAAATCTCAGATATAACTTTAAATGCCTCTAATAAATTTTGAGGGTTAAAGTTAGCTGTGCTAGCTTTAATATCTTTATCTGTAAATGTAGCTAATGTACCAAACACTGTGTTTAATAACACATTATTTTCTGTGTCACCCGCAAATTTTCCTAAAGTAATTGTTTTAGTTTCATATGCTTTTACTTCTACCCCAATCCCTCCAATGATTAAGTCAGGAGATTCTCCTGTTCTACCATCCACAGTATCTATAGGCTTTACATTATGTTGGTAAGCCCAGTAAGTAGCTATTTCACCATTACCTGATCCGGCTGTTGGAGTTTGGCCATCTGTTTTTAAGGGTTTTATGGGATATAATAAACTCCAAATTTCCTCATCTTTTCCACTTAGATTAAAATTTTTACCTACAGATAATGAAGTTTTACATTTTGGTATTTCAGTAACTTTTAGAACTGATCTAATACGCTCATCATAAGAGTCAGTAGCTTCAATTAATATATTATCAGCTTTAATAGCTTCATTAACTAATTGAAATAGCATTTTTTTATCCTGATCATTATTGATGTCAGGATATCCTTTAGGGAATTTGTATGAAATTTGTCTTAAAAACTTTTCTATAATATCCATTAGGCGGCAGGACTTTCTGGTGGGGTTTCTAATTCAGGTTCTTCAGGAGTAGCTGGGGTTTCAGCAGCTGGTGTTTCTTCAGCGGCTGGGGATTCTGGTGGGGTAACTTCGGTTTTTTCTTCTGTTGCTTCAGGTTTAGTATATCTTAAAACTCTAGATAAAGCTTCAGAGGCTCTTTGTTGATCAACTAATGATTCTAAATAATATTTTTTACCTTCTACTTGAGCTGTAAAGAGACCTTTATCTCCATCAGTTCCATCATACATTAAATAAAATTTACCATCATTAACTAATACAACTCTAAAAGTAGATGGTTTAGGGGCTACCCATTGTATGTCTTTCAAGAAGGCTTCATATTGAAAATCAAATAGATCATTTAAAATATCCTTAATAGGAGGAAATTTATCAACTATAGGAAACTTACTTGGCTCAACAGGTTTAGCAGTCTGTTGAGAATAAGCTGTTTTAGCTAATCTTTTGATTCTTGATATGAGTTCAGATTTAGTCATTGTCAAAAGCTTGACCTGTTTTTAATTCACCATCAAGATAATGTTTAGCTCCAACCATATAATCTTTAGCTTTGATTATTTTAGCTTGCCACCAATGAGGAAAATCTACTTCACCTTCTAATTTACCAAGTTCAGCGACCATTTGGCCCAATTCAGTAGCATATTTAGCTATTCTGTATAGATCAGAGACTAACATTCCTGGTTCATTATCTTGATGGCCGATATCTAAATCTTCATCTATACCCTCATCTTCTTCATCTTTAAATCTTTGTCTTAATCTATTAAAAGCTACTTGAGTAGGATCAACTTCCCTAGTATCATTACGCTCAATTTTACCTGTTTTAAAATCTTTAAACCATACTACAGCTTCACTTTTAACACCTTTTTCCTCAGCTGCTTTAATAATACTCGCTTGAAGAGCATCAGGGAGTTTAGTTTGACCACCTTTTAAGGCTGGGTCATTGTCATATTTTGGGGTTGAGGTTTCACCTAATTCAACAGCTCCACCTTTTTTTAGGGTGTTAATAGGTGTAGTTTTATCTTTAACAGCTGCAAATTTAGGGTCTTTAGCCATATTATCTACAGCAGCAGCTCCTACATAAGTGACTTCATTAAAAATTTCTTTGACTAATTTTTTTAGTTCTTCTTTAGTCATTTTTTTCTCATCTCTTTTAGATAGAGCGGCTGCTATAGCCATTTCTCTTCTTTTAGCTTTAGACTTACCTTTAAATTGAGGAGCTTTTGATTTTTCAAAATCAGAAACTACAGCTCCAATAGGTGTTCTTTTAGTAATAGGCATTATCTTAAGGTTTTTAAGATTTCAGTTCTTAGATATTCTTTAACCTTTTTTTTCTTTGCGTCTTTAGGTTCTTCTTCAACATCTAAGTCTTCAATTTCAGTATCTTCAATACTTACATCCTCATCACTTAAACCAGTTTCAAAGTCAGGAGTTACCTCACCCCCAGATACTTGTTTGTTTTGTTCTCTGTCTGAGAAGGTAGCTATGTTGGTTAGCTGTTTGGCTAATTCTTTATTACCTGCATTTAAGGCTTTTTCAGCTAAATCTCTTAAAGTATCAGCGATATCATCATAGATTTGAGCATCTGCTTCGTTGATAGCAGACGTTTCATTCAATACTGAGAGGATTTCTTGTTTTAGAAGTTTTTTTGCTTCAGATTTTTTCATTTTATTTAGTTTTGTCTTCTGTTATAGAGGCTTTTCTATACTCTGTAACAAGCTTCTTAAGTTCACCTAAGGCTTTTCTGGCTCTACCGTGAGCAGCTTTTGAATTACCTTTATGTTCTAACTTAAAAGTTTCATATAGATGCTCAATTTGTTCAAAGATTTCTTGTGTGTTCATGACTATAAATATTAGTTTATTTTTATTATTTAGTTTTACCCCAAGTTTTACCTTTACCAGGTTTTCCACATTGGGAGGGGGTGGGTCGGCATGAAGGATATTTAGATCGTTTTTCACCTTCCTTACGACCACAAGATTTACATTTTTTCTTTCCTTTTACTGTGCGACAAGTGTTACAATCAACCCATCCTCCTTCTTTACCTGAAGGGCCTTGGCGTTTAAACCATTTATGGAGTGACTCATCTTCATTAATACCTTTCCATATTTTGCCTTGACGGCATCTAACTACAGCACCGGATTTGTAAGCTGAAGGTTTATCAAATTTGCGGTCAGCAATACGAAGACATCTATCACGTTTTACTTTTTCTTCTAAAACTGATTTGATTATTTCTCGTAGATTTTGACGCACCATGCTAATAAATATTTATTTTTTTAGACCTTCTAAAAAGTCCAATCCTTCTTGCAGATTTTTTATAAGTTCTTCTCTATCAATACCTCCTACCCAATTTTCAACATCTCCAGCTTCAGTTACAAATCCTTTATTTGATATATTATTAATTTGATCATCCATAAAAGCTTTATATTCTTTAATAGTTTTATCTATATTTTTATTATGGAGATCATTATAATATTCTTCTAATTTACCTTGACGTTGTAACTCAGCTTCAAAATCCACAACACAATCAAAACATTTTTGATAGGCTGGGAATACTTTTTTGTCAAGATTTTTCTTCATTAATTTATTGCAACAAGGACAAAACAAAGGCATGTGGGCCACTTGTTTAAAAGAATCAAGTTTAGTAATATTTTGTTTAAGACCATTTTTGATAGTCCATGTTCTACCATCTTCTTCCCATACATCACCCTCCTGGTAATGTTCATGTTTTTTAGTATAGCCTACTCCTATAGTTGTTTTATTTCCATGTTTTCCTTTTACAAGATTACGAAGACGTTCAACATCTTTCCTTTGGAATTCTTTTTTTAAAACATTATCTTTTTTCATAAACCTAATTCTTTAAGTTGTTCTATTGTATTAGCAGTAGATGTATGTAATATACCAATTCCTCCTTGACTTCTCCACTGTTCTATATTAGAAAGTCTATCATCAATAAGGATATGGTTAGGAGCGGCGTATTTTTGTTTGTCTTGAGCGTAAGCTAAAACTAACTTAGTTCCAGGGATATTATTTTTAACCCATAAACGTTTACCTAATTTAGAAGATTCATCTTTTGAAGGAGCAGACAATAATATAGGACTATATTGTTTTATATAATTCCAATATTCCAAACCATCAGACATCCAAGGCATTCCAACCCAAAAACTCACTCCTTTATCACCTATTAATTTCCAAAAAGCTTTTTTACCGTTTTTTTTTTCATACTCACTAGGTGAGATTCCATCTGATAATTTCTCAAATTGAGAGTCAAAGTCAGTAATTACTCCATCCATATCAGAATAGATTTTATACTCTAGATTGGTTTCTTCTTTAAGATTAGTTTTAAGAGAATCTTCCCATTTTCTTAGGTTCATACTTCCTAATTCATGGGCTTCTTTTTCTATATTAGCTAATTCTTCATCTTCATAAACATTAGAAGTATTCATAGGTTTAAGTCTATCTTCTATGTTTTGCATATGGTGGACTAACTCATGTGAATAACTTCTTAATATATCTTTGGGATGTCTATTAAGAGTATATAAAGCTATGCATTTAGATTGAGGATCATAATAAGCAGTTTTTCCTAAAGGATTATTAGCATTTTCAACATCATCTTCTATAAATTTAATTTTAGGAAATGGATGTAATTTCATTCCATTAGTTACTAAAAATGATGTAAAATCTAAAATTAAAGGTTCAAGTTCTTCTTTTAAAGGTTTATATCCTGAGCCATAAGGGGCGGCTTTATCATCTTCCTCTTCTAATCCTACTTTAGTTAGAATATCATAATATTTTGGATTTTCATCTATATGATCTAAAGCTATTTTCATAGCTACAACAGGATCTGAGGTGTGTTCTTTTTCTACCTTAGTACCTTTTTTAAGTTGGTCTTGTAATTCTTTAGAAGTTAAATTGTGTTTTTTAAGGATAGAATCAATTTTAGGTCTTAAATCTTTCACACCTTCATTTAGTTTAACTTGAGGTAGGTTTAATTTAATCCATCTATCCCATATCTTTCTAACATTAGTTTCTTCTTCATTTGTTAATTCATCTTTTCTTTCATCAAAAAATTCATCAATAGCTTGTTGTAAAGATATTTTTTTGGTTTTAGCTCTTTTGTATAAACCTTGAATAAAAGCTGGTATTTCATAATCAAGAACTAAATATTGAGCTAGAGACATTTCACCTTGAGATTGATCTCCTACTCTGGTTCCTTTTTCAAAGTTAAGTTGAGCTATATGTTCTAACTCATGTCTTAATGTTTCTTTTACTTCAGCTATTAAGTTATTATATTCTTTTGGAAAAACTGTTGGGTTGTATTTTACAGTTATTACAGCAGTATCATAATCAGCTTCACCTTCAACAATAAAAGGAATAGGACCTAATTTTTTAGAAGGTATAAATTTAAATTCTAAAATATATTCAAGACTTTCTATATTACCTTCTGTCTCTTCTTCATACTTAACTCCAAAATTAGCTTTAAATTGGTTTATTATATAACGAGATTGATTTGTAACTTCAGCATCATATCTACCTTCTTGTAAAGAAAGAATAGGATTAGATGTTTGGAAGTTACTTTTACGCATTATAGTTTTAGCTATAGCTTTATTTCTAATCCCTTTAAAAGGAATATTAAGATTAGTTTGTCTATCTTTAGCTACAACTTCCTCATTATCATCTAATAAATCAATAAATTTTTCCTTTTTATCTCCTAATTTATCAAAAAAATCTTCTAATTCTTCAACCTCAATTTCTGGATTATTTCGAGGATCGTTTAGTCTATCAATAAAATGTTGGCCTGATAGATCGATATCTAAAGGGGCTAGTTTATTATCAGCAAACTGGTCTAAAAAATCAATATCATCTAAACCTATACTAGGTTCCGGCTTAAAATAAATCTTTTCTTCAATTGGTTCAAGTTCAGAATAAGTACCTTTTTTTAGCTTACCATTAAAAATTAAAGATCCAGTTCCAAAGTCATCATAAGGAGTATTAGTTAAGTCTATACCATCATAATCTTTTAATAAACGATTTGATAGTAAATCTCCATCTCTTCTAAACATAACATCTCTTATATATTCTTTAAAGATGTCAAGTGCTTCTTTTTTATCTAGCCCAATATAGTCAGCAAATCCATCAGCCGCATCTTTAATATCATCTTTTACGGTAGAATCTTGTAGATCTTTAGGTTTAAGTCCATGTAAATATGATGTCACAGCTTTAATATTCTCGTAAAATCCTGTGGGATCATCTGGTCTAAATAATCTATATTGTGATAGATCTATTTGAGATAAAGTAGTATATCCTAATTGATCTTGTAATCTTTTAACATCATCTAAATTACCCATAAAATAATAACCTGTACCTAAAAGACCTACTTTAGATTTTACTATACCAATACCTTTATCTTTTAATCTTTCAGCAGGTTGTGAAGGGTTAAAAGCTCCAGCTCTATAACCTATTTGAGATTTAGCTTCTTGAATTTCAGGTATTAAATCTCTAGTTAAAATATTCCAAACTTCTTCACCAGAATTTGAGGGCATAAGTTTTAAGAAGGTATCTTTATCTTTACTTAAAAATGCTCTTCTAGCTTTGGTACCACTAACTACTGAATCTGGGTCGGCTATGGTTTCTATTTTAATACCTATTTTGTCAAGAGTTAATTTTAGTTTTTCAATATTACCTAAATCTTCTTCATTTCTAACACCAGCTATAAAAGCTATTTTTAAGTCTGGGTTGTTTTTAGCTAGGTCTAAGGTATACTTTACAGGAGAAGATGCTTGTAAGATTTCAATATCTATAGGTAAACCTTCTTTATTTTGATATAATTGCCAAATTTTAATTGAAGAATCTGATGTTATTTTGTCTCTAACACCCCCACCTACAACAATTTGATGTTTTTTGGCTGGTATTTGATATGCTCTTAAGGCGGTGCTGAGATGACCAGATGTGGGGGGTTTAAAACCACCACCATATACAACTAAATCATATTTAGATTCAATTTCACCTAAAAAGGGTTTAATTAATTCTTGAACTAATCTATTCACTGGGTTAAAAAGTTGTTTAGTTTAGACTTAGCAGAAGATAAAGTATCAAAGTCTATTTTTTGTTTGACTAATTGTTGGACATTTTTAAATAACATATCCATTTCTTTTTCTTTTTTAACTATTTCTTCAGGTGTTTTGGGTTTACCTACTACTTTATCTTCTCCTTTAACATATCGTGCTATGTATTCTTCAGGATTAAATTCAAAACTTTCTTCTGAGTTGTTAATAATAGCTATGTTTGGATTAAATTCAGCTGTATAAGTTGAAATGTTTTTAAATACTCCTTCCCAATTTTTTATTACAGCTGTGGGTGGTAATGATCTATCCCGTTTAGAATTTCTATCTAATGATACCATTGGAGGAACAACAGCCATAAACATAAAAGTATCATATCCTAAACCTTCAAGTTCTTGTTTTTTCTTTAATAAAGGACCTGAAGCCGCCCCTGGGGCGTCTATAATTATATTTTTTAGGTTAGATATTGTTTTTTCTTCTTTTTCTTTAGTAGCTGTTCTAGCTTGACTCATAAATTTAGCCGCTTGAGCTATTTGATCAGGAGTAAATTTTTTAAAATCTGTTCCTAACCCGGAAGTTTTAAGAAGTTCTTCATAAGTATCATCAACATTTATAGTCTCAAATCCTTGAAGATTTAATTGCTTAAGTATAGTTGTCTTTCCAGCCCCAGAAGGACCCGCTAAAAATATAGCTTTAGGGCTGGTTACAGCCTCTAAAAGAATAGACAATAATTTCATAGCGAATATTTGTTATAAATATTATAAATCTCGCTTAGCTCTGGTTTTAAATCCAGTAAATATAGGTGTGGGATTTGGATTTTCTAGGTCAAACAAACGTTTTACAGTTTGAAAAATGTCTAAATTTTCTTCTTTTGAACGTGAAGACTCATACATTTCCCACCCTTTACCTTGCATTTTACCTTTAGCGGGGCCTCTTTTTGAAGATTTTAACCACAGTATTCCAGTTCGGTCTATCTTTTTACCAAAACATTCTTCAAAACATTGAGCGTAAACTGCTGTTTGTAAATCATAAGTAGTTTGAAGATGGTTAGATGTTTTAAAGTCTATAATCCACAATTCTCCATTTAATTCACAAACTAAGTCACAAGTGCCAGCTACTTTATATTTGTCAGAGAATAGATGGACTTCTGCTTCTATTAAAGTTGGTTTATATTCCTCCCACCAGTCAACAAATTTAATAAACATTTGCCAAACATCTGGGTTATATTTAGGATTGTCATATTCATCTAAAAAAGTTAATTCTTTACCATTGAGGTAATTTTC
>Ga0172367_10001975_pt1 | contig 28957 bp, 26 predicted proteins | sample Lak10m_FD_114542 | JGI IMG/M metagenome (GOLD analysis project Ga0172367, IMG submission 114542) | Freshwater microbial communities from Kabuno Bay, South-Kivu, Congo - kab_022012_10m | ecosystem: Environmental > Aquatic > Freshwater > Lake | place: Democratic Republic of the Congo: South-Kivu...
CATTTCAATCAATTGATCTCGTTCTTCCTTTGTAAGAGTAACCTTGTATGTATTCATAGCCTTTTTTTCGGCTAAGATACAAAAATTTTTAATTACGTCATATTATTTGTGACGTGACACTAGTTTCGTTCTGTAAATCAAAATAAATCTTGAGGTCGTTTTCTTTAACAACTTTGTCCCAGAGTGTGCCTTCGGAATGCAATATGTCGATTAATTCAATTGCGGATTTCCCACCATACTTTGAAATGACCCTGTTTAATAAATCAATCTCATATTCGGTAAACTCATCATCAGAAAAATCCTTACTCTTTAAAAGCTTGTATGCATCTCGATCCGGGGAAACTGGATTAGGTTCTATTTGAACATCAACATATTTAAAAATTGAGATGTTACAATGTTCATCGAGGCATCTTTGTTTGTATCTTAATTCACAATAAATTTCCTCAGGGACAGGTCCCATCTTCCACGCTTTATAGTCTAACCAAGTAAATGGAACGCCTGTTTCCTTTATTGATATTTCATCAACAATGTATAGGAGTTTTATCGCTTTAGTTAAATATAGAATGCCAATTTTATCAATCAGATAGATTATCGTGTTACCTATTTTATCGTTCAATGAATACCTAAACATGGTGCCCCAATTATTGCGTTTTGCTGTGGGAAGGAGGATGTTAAACGCAAATCTGTACAAAAATAATATAAAATAATAAGAAACGACACTTTTTGATGTTAAATCTTAACCATCGGCTGTTAAAAACAGAGAAATCCCCAAAAACGCACCATTTTTACTTACTTTCCTTCTCTTCAATGAGGTATTCTTTGCTTGGGTTTGATTTGGTGAAAAATCACACCTGTTTAGATGATGTATGGATGACTTCAACCAAACATTATACACATTATCAGGGTTTTAGACAAATTGGACAGGTAGAATAGTGCTGCAACTTTGAGCAGTAAGGGGAGCAAGTTCAGGTGCCAGGTGTCCAGTGCCAGGTCCAACCGAAACTTTTCCAAAAATTTTTTCGAAAATAGCAATCCTTGCGGATTTGTCAGTTCGTGGGAGAGCCACCGTGGGTAACGGCCGGGGGGATACACCTGACTGGGGTGTGTGCTTAAAAGTGAATTCCCTGTTTTTTGAATTATTTGCAATCACAAAAAAAGGCAGGTACAGCTCGGTGTCTTCTATAAAAGTTTCCGCACTCTTTTGTGCCTAAATGATGACTAATCATAGCCAGTGATAGTTCTATTGATAATGATGATAGCGGGATCGTTGAGCAAATAGGTTGGTAGTTCAGAATTCTCTGGTCGTATGATTGCGATGCGCTGTCCTTTCGCTATCAGGTCCTGGTATTGCTTAAAGGTGGGTATAAAATTATAGGCCGGTACACCTGTGTAAAACATTGCTTCGATGTAGTGCCGTCCTTTTACATTGAACAGAACTGCATTGTCAGGCAGGTTTAGCGACTGAAAAACCGCTTTGTTGTGGACGAGCATCTGGGAATATGAATTCTCAGCATCGGTGGTTGAATGCTTTTCTTTAAGCAGTCCGATATCGAATCTCAATGCTACGACCGTTATAACCAAAACTCCAAATAAAACGCTCCTGATATCCGTGTTACCTATCCATTGACTGACATACTGCCACACACTGTCCAATAATGCAGCAAATGCAATAAATATTATAATCGACACAACAATAGGGAAAGAAGGCATCCTTGTTTCAGCGAGAGAAAAAAACAGGTACACTGCCCCTGCCATACAGATTGATGAAATCACCATTGCCTTGTCTTTACTTCTCTTGTAAAGCAGGTAGAATGCGGGTACAATAAAAAATGACGCCAGCATGCCGTAAATTACATCAAAATTTTCAAAATGATACCAGAAGGTGCCCCGGTGTCCGTCGAGTGGCATCGTAAAGTGGAAAAGGTTAAAATTTAACGCTTTCAATGCTTCAGTAGGGTACCAGACAAAGGTGAGTATCTGCCAAGGAACAGCAACGGTGAAAGTAATTAACAGGGCTATTATAATTGTCCGATAATCTGACATCCTGTACTTTTTCTGAAGCAGGTTCACAATAAACCAACCTAAATACACCAATAGTCCTACGAGCCACTTGCATAATATTGCCAACCCCGAAAATGCGCCGATAAGGTAAATCCAGATAGCTTTATGGGTAACGTGATATTCAATCAAAGCCCACAGGCTTAATGACACATAAACCATAAAGGTGAAGTCATTGTGGTCAACCTCTTGCCTGCCAGCCACAAGTTCGATAAAATACAGGGTTGATATAGAAAGTACCCCTGCCAAATAGCCTACATGCGGATTTACAAGTAATTTTCCCGAACGATATACAGCGAAAACAAGTGCCGCACCCAAGACGATGTCTGGAACCCGCAATGAAAATTCCGAAACGCCAAATATTTTATAACTCAACGCTATCTGCCACAGGAAGAGGGGTTGTTTGTGAAGCCAGATAGTATATCTGTCCCATCTGTCGTATGCCATATCTGCAACGGGATTGTCGTACAGTGTAGGCTTTAATGGATGATGTATCATATTCTTCGCCACAAGGGCATGAAACCTTTCATCCCACAGGTTCAAAAAAGGATCTAACAGGGCGGCGAAAGAATACACCAGCAGCGCTGTAATGAAGAGAAAGCCGACCGAAAGGAATTCCTTTCGTCTTAACTGGAAGAACAAACTGGAAAGGAATGCGATTCCAGCCGCCGCTAATAGAATGACCTGCGTGTTTGTAAAGGATGGAATCAGCATATTCATCAAACAACATTCTCAAACCAAAATATCTTACTCTTTATCAAATCCGAATCTCCATACAATGGCTGCGATAACAGCGCCTGTAATGGGAGCAACGAAAAAGAGCCAAAGCTGCGAAAGTGCATTGCCTCCGGAGAAAATTGCCGGACCAAGGCTCCTTGCAGGATTGACGGAAGTTCCGGTTACCGGTATTGTTACGAGGTGAATTAACATAAGAGTGACACCGATGGCTAATCCGGCCATAGCTCCATTTCCGAATTTTGAAGTGGTAGCGAGGATGACAAAAATAAACAGGAAGGTCATTACACCTTCAATGACAAACGCACTAAGAGTGTTGTAACCACCCAGGTAACCTTCACCCCATCCGTTAGCACCAAGTCCCCATTCCGGCAATATAAATCCCGGGCGACCGATGGCAATAAGATACAAAATGGCAGCACCCAAAATAGCACCAAGGCATTGGGCGATGATATAACCAATGGCATCCTTCACCTCGATTTTCCCAGCGACAAGAGCGCCAATCGTCACTGCCGGGTTGATATGGCATCCGGAAATACCTCCGATTGCATAGGCCATCGCCACCACGGCAAAGCCAAATGCTATCGCTATCCCCAACAATCCGATACCTGCCGGTCCGACTGCTGAAGTGCCGGCAATAACTGCGGAACCACATCCAATAAGCACAAGTGTGCAGGTTCCGATAAATTCTGCAAAATACTTTTTCATGGTTTTTCGTTTTAAGGGTTAAGAAAAATTTCCATCAACATTGCAATCTTTAAGGAGCATATTGTCAAGTGATATAACATTTTTTTAACAACTCTGAAAAACAATTTCTAAAAGAATTTATGTGATTAGATATAGGCGAATATAGGTAAAATTAATAAGATCAATAAAGTCCTGAAAAATTAGTGTTGATCGTGATGGTCCCGGGATAGGTCAGCAGTGTTTGGCCAATCATAATAGAAGTTGAACTTTTGCCTTGATGCGGTTAGGTTAGTTGCCAACCCCGGCAGATATGACACTTTTTTCATTTTCTTCCTGCAATTATTTAACTTCCTGTGAGTTTAATATATCAAACCATACAGATCCGACAGCCATGAAAAATCAAATTACTCAAAACATTAACGATGCCGAAGCGCTTGAGATGCTTTACAGGCAAAATAAAAGAAACTTTGCACTTGATTTTCCCGAAGCTTCAGCAGGCGTTGATAACGAGTTGGTAAAGTTCTGGCAAATCAGGCTAAAAAGCGATACTGATAACCGGAAACATGATTTGTTAAAATCCGATTTATGGATTGTCGCGATTCTCTCATTTGTGATTGCTGTGCTGGCAAAGGCACATATCATTGCCGGCAACGTAACGATGGAAGACTACTGGGTGCGAAATCTTCCTGCCATCGTCTTTGCCGGTCTTACGGCCTGGTTTATCCTGAAAAACAGGATCACCGGTGTTAAAAATATCCTGCTGTTAATCCTTCCGGTTGTAATACTGAGCCTGTTGTTAAATCTGCTCCCCGGAAAACCGGGCGACACCGCCAGGCTGGCATTTATCCATGCTCCTGTGTTCATGTGGTTCATTTTCGGACTTGCCTGGGTTTCTTTGAAATACTCCCAAACATCGAAAGTCTAAGCTTTTATCCGTTACAACGGCGAACTAACCATCATGTACGGATTGTTATGTATAGCGGGAGCCATTCTTTCCGGGATGACAATTGGTCTTTTTTCTGTCACCGGTATGAAAATAGAGGAGTTTTATATGAGAAATATAGCAATCGTTGGATTGGCTGTTTTCCCGGTAGTGGCAGCCTGGCTTATCGATCTGTATCCCGATATCACAAGCCGCATCGCACCCATCATTGCAAGGATTTTTACTCCGCTGGTTTTCATTTCAGCAATTGCTTATCTGATTGCAATCACCATCTCAGGAATCGATCTTTCGAAGAACCGTGAATTCCTTATCATTTTCAACCTGCTGCTGTTAGGAGTGATGGCAATTATTGTATTTTCCCTTTCGGAACTTGACAAATCCGATATCCGTAAACTGAACGTCATCCTTCTGTTCCTCCTGGCTGTCGTAACACTCATCATTGATCTTTTTGCTCTTTCCGCTATTATTTCCAGGCTGTCGGAAGGATTTACACCCAACCGTACGGCAGTGCTGATATCCAATGTCCTGGTTTTAGTCAACCTGATTCTGATATTACCTGATCTTTTTTTAGCAGGCTTCAAAGGAAAATCACTGGAACGGGTGGAAAAGACAATTTGCAGATATATGCCGGTATATTTCCTATACTGCGTTATCGTGATCTTCGTTTTCCCTTTTATTTTCGGGATATTTGGGAAACTACAAAGTTAATAAATCAGAGATTTTTTTTCAGCACCTCTTCCTGGATATTCCTGGGTAGCGGCATGTATTTATGGAATTCCATTGAATAGTTTGCCCTTCCGCTTGAAATGTTGCGTAGTTGTGTTGCATATCCGAACATCTCCTTCAGGGGGACAAAGCCATTGATCTTCTGTGATCCTTTCCTGTAACGGCGCATCGACTCAATCCGTCCCCGGCGGCGGCTGAGATTCCCTGAAACATCGCCGATATATTCATCAGGTGTATTGATCTCTATCTTCATTATAGGTTCAAGAAGGATCGGATCTGCTTTCATGAATCCCTGCCTGAAACAAATTGAGGCACAGGTCTGAAATGCCATATCGGATGAGTCGACCGGGTGAAAATTCCCGTCGAGTAAAACCACCTTTACATCAACTATCGGGTAACCTGCAAGAATACCGCGTTCAATTGTCTTCTGTATTCCTTTATTGACGGAAGGAATATACTCTGACGGAATAGCGCCTCCCCTGATCTTGTCAATAAATTCATAACCGTTACCTTCATTCGGTTCAATACGGATTATTGTATGTGCAAACTGCCCTTTTCCACCTGTCTGCTTGGCATGCTTGTAGTTTGATTCCACTTCAGCGGTAATGGTTTCGCGGAATGCAACAGCGGGTTCACCGACAACCGCCTCGACTTTGAATTCATGTTTTAATCTGTCGATAATGATCTCCAGATGTAGTTCTCCCATTCCTGAAATGACCGTCTCTTCGGTCTCCTCATCAAACCTGACATTGAATGAAGGATCCTCCATAGCGAGTTTGTGAAGGGCTTCGCCGAGTTTTGACTGATCCTGCCGTTTTGCCGGGGATATCTTCATCTCAATAACCGTGGGAGGAATATGAATGGATTCCAGCAGCAACCTGTGTTCATCCCCGCAAAGCGTATCGCCTGTTTTGGTGAATTTCAGTCCGATCAGAGCCACGATATCGCCCGGTCCGGCTTCAGATATTTCTTCACGATCCTTTGCATGTATCCTGTATAGACGGCCAATCCGCTCGTACTTTATCTTAGAGGAATTAAATACCTGCATCCCGCTTTTCAGAGTACCGGAAAATATCCGGGTAAAAGTTTGCTGTCCGACAAACGGATCATGGATCAGCTTAAAAGCAAGTGCAGAAAAAGGTTCGTTTGGTGAAGGATGACAGCTATGTGATTTTTCAGGATCATCAATATCGGCTCCCACAACCGCACCAACGTCAACAGGCGAGGGGAGATAATCAAGCACCGAATCAAGCAGATGTTGAATCCCTTTATTCTTATAAGCAGCTCCGCAGAAAACGGGAGTAATAAGTAGCTTCAGCGTGGCTTCCCTTGCCACTTTCCTCAGTAATCCGGCGGGAACATCTTTCTCATCGAAAAACATTTCCATTATCCTTTCATCGAATTCTGCAATTTTTTCAACCAGGGCCAGACGGGCATCCTCAGAGGCTTTTTTATAATCTTCCGGGATATCAGTCTCAAACGGCTCCTTTTCATGGAACAGATATGCTTTCCGTTCAAGTAAATCGATCATTCCCTGAAAATTCTCTTCGGAGCCTATCGGAAGCTGAAAAGGAAAAGCATTTGCATCAAGGTATTTATTCATCTGTTGTACAACTGCTGAAAAATCGGCTCCTGTCCTGTCCATTTTATTGATGAAAGCAATACGGGGAACTTTGTAACGGTCAGCCTGGTTCCAGACAGTCTCGCTCTGAGGTTCAACGCCTCCTACTGCACAAAAAACAGCGACCATTCCGTCGATAACGCGCAGCGACCGCTCAACTTCAACTGTAAAATCAACATGGCCGGGGGTATCGATCAGGTTTATCTGATGACCTTTCCAGCCACATGTAATAGCGGCTGAAGCAATTGTGATCCCTCTTTCCTGTTCCTGCTTCATGAAATCCATCGTAGCTTCTCCGTCATGAACTTCACCCATTTTCCGGTTGGTTCCTGTAAAGTATAAAATACGTTCGGTGACGGTGGTCTTCCCTGCATCGATATGTGCGGCAATCCCTATATTCCGGAGTTTTGTTAATGGCATGACATTGATTTTTTTGGGGGTGCAAAGGTACGGGGAATTTTTAAAATATAGCGAAATAGCGATATTTAAAAATCTACTGACAAATTACAAATGACCGGTAGCTGTGTTTGCAAGGGTTACTGCGTGGGATTATTCTTGAGCTCCAGAGCCCGTGTGAAGTCTGCTATTGATCCCGGAAGGTCGCCTTTAGCCTTTTTCGCAAATCCCCTGAAATAATAAGCATCGCCATAATCGGGCTTTAGCTGAAGGGCATTATTGAAATCGGCAATCGATTTAGCCCAGCTCCCCATTTTTAAATAGACAAGTCCGCGGTTGCAATATGCCTCCATAAAACGCGGATTCTTTTTAATTGCCCTGTTCAGATCACGTAAGGCAAGATCATACTTCTCAAGATAACCATACAGGCAGCCCCTGTTGTTATACCCGAAAGCATAATCCGGATTACCGGCAAGAAGCATATCATATGCCTTCTGGGATTGTCCTAAATCGGCTGAAAGCCGGTAAAAATATCCCATACCTAACAAAAGGGTGGTATCTTCCGATTTATCCAGCTCCCTTGCCTTCAGGAACAGGTCGACGGCTTTTTTATACCTGCCGATGGTATAACAATAATTGCCATAGTTTACATGTGCCTCATAAAATTTTGAATCCTTCGTCGCATAGTTGAATAATACATCGATCAGGGTTGTATCGGTTGAATAATGAAGGATCTCGTTTGTGCCAATCAGGAAAGAAAAGAAAACCTGGTCTCTTGAAAAGGGAGAATTTTCCCAGTAATCAGGTTTCCTGAGTTTCGCCGGGGGGACTCCAAGCGCATAGCTGCAAACGTCGAGTATGCTGTCGGGTAGATTCAGCTCCATAAAAGCCATTCCGATATAAAAATTGCACATTGACTTTGAGACGGTGGAATCTATGCGGGCGGATTTGAAATCCTGGATCGCCTCCCGGAAATATTGTTGCTGCATATAACTGATACCACGGTAAAAATGAACTGCACCGGTAGTGGAACTTTTCGGGTACAGATCTTCTTTAGAGGAATCTGTCAGAGAAGAAATGTCTGTCCTGTAATTCACGGGAAAGATCTCTTTAAGCTCCATGGTCTGACCCGGAGAAAATTTTATAAAAAAGCAGAATGACAGGAAACAGGATAAAAAGAAAAGGTTTTTCATTTTATATTAGTTTCAGAAACCGGTCTTCCGGATTTTTTCAAAAATAGTCTTTTTTAGGAATTACACTGACCTAATTTTCAGCTATTTTTACACAGAAAAAATGTATTGTTTATGAATTTCAGGTTAAAAACCCGTGAATTGCTTGTCTTTATCCTTGTATCACTGTGTATTTATCTAACAATTATCCTGGGATTTGCTTATATTTATTATATTTCGGACAGTATCGGGTTAACCCCTTATTCAAAGCCCCATTCAGAGGTCATAGATTTCGAAAAAGCGATTTATTTCAGCATAGTATCTTTCCATACTATTGGTTTTGGCGATATTCATCCTACGACCGATTTTGGGAGACAGATCATCATGATCCAATCTACGATTTCTTTATTTTTTACCTCGATTTTTTCCGGAGTGCTTGTATATTTTGTTATAAAGCGCCCCAGGGATATTTTTACGACCGAAAAAGTTTATATCCGTCTTCGCAAGGGCCGGTATTGCCTTTCATTGCGGCTAGGGAATAAAGGACGTGATATCATTGATCTGAAAAGCAAATTCGAAGCCTGGACGATCGAAAACAACACCCGGATCAGGACGTTCCGGTGTGAAGAGGAATTAGCCGACCTTGAAAAAATCCTGTATTACGATCTTAATCTTGATATACCCGAAAGCCAGTCATTAAAAAAAGCGATAATTGATGCACTCAAAAACGGAACAATGCTCCACATGAAGTTCTCTTTTATAGGAAATGATATGAAAACAGGTGAACAGGTCGCTTATGCAAAATACTATGTATCAAATCAAATTCGCTTTGGAACAACTTTTGAAAATGTCTATTCCTGGGATATTAACGGACGACGGAAGAATTTTAAATGGAAGAATTTCGAAAAAATTGAACTGCCGGAACAAAATGAAATAGACAGGTTTCTTAACTCCGGTTTTTCGGTTTCCTGAAAATATCGGGCATTACGAATTCCCGGTTACCGGTTTTTGCAATGAAGATGACCCAGGTGATCCACATGATTATTATCTCAAAATAAAACACAGGACCGAATAAAATGACCTGTAACAGTTTAAAATGTTCGGGGTAAACTGTACAATGTGCTGTAAGCACGATAAAACGGAAAAAAACCAGGAGCAGTATTATTCCTATATTTAAAGGTATAAACCAAAGTTTTTTACCAGGGGGTCCGGGAATTATAACAAACAGGAGAAGTACCAAAAATATTTGCTTAAGCCCTGACAGGTTAAAAGAATACATCACATTAAAGCCGTTAGGTAACAGAATGCTGTTCCCTTCGTGAACTATATCAAGCCGCAGGGTGGAATGTAAAACAGAGGGTGTAAGTTTCAGGAGAATTTCCCCGATTACTCCGCTGATCACGGTAAAAAAAGGCATTCCATCAATCTCAGTTGAATAGGCGTTCCAGAAGGAATGATATAAACAGAATATCAGGGTAAAAATCCATAATTCAATGAACAGCCGGAGGTTCCAGTTTTGTAAATTCTCGTTTATTCTCATCCAGATTTGAATCATGACCGGCTTAAATAATATCAAAACCGTTTTACATATCCGTGGCAATACGGGGTAGTTCCTTTGTGCCCGTAGTAATCCTGATGATAATTCTCCGCCTTCCAGAAGGTCCTTGCAGGCTTCAGTTCCGTGACTACATTAAATCCTTTTTTCTTAAGTATCCCGATAAGTTTTTCAGTTGTTTTCCTTTGCTCCTCTGTTCTGTAAAACACAGCCGATCTGTATTGTTCGCCAAAATCGGGCCCCTGGTGATTCCATTGTGTAGGATCATGGATCTCAAAAAAAAGCTTTGCAATTTCTTCAAATGTGGTTTTTCCCGGATCAAACACAATCTCCATTGCCTCATAATGGCCGGTTGTTCCCGAGCAAACTTCTTCGTATGAAGGATTTTCTTTTGTTCCACCGGTATAGCCGACCTCCGTAGAAAGAACACCTTTTGCTTTTTTCATATAATATTCGACGCCCCAGAAACATCCGCCGGCAAAAATGGCGGTATCTCTTTTGGTGATATCCTGTTCAGGTATAAAATCAAGTGAAATAGAGTTTACGCAGTGGCGCGTATTTTTTTCCGTGAAACCTTCGCCGAGGAACACGTGTCCCAAATGAGCACCGCATTTTGAACACACGATCTCGGTGCGCTGACCGTCAGGATCGGGGAGTCGTTTTACGGCGTCTTTGATCTCGTCGTCGAAGCTTGGCCAACCGCACTGTGCATCAAATTTATCAGCAGAATTGTAGAGCGGGGCCCTGCAACGCTTGCATACATATACTCCCTTCCCGGTAAATGATTCATATTTGCCTGAGAATGGAGGTTCAGTACCCTTATGAATAATCACCCGTTCTTCTTCGGGGGAAAGTTTTTTAAATTCCATAGACACTTTTGTTTGTGACTGGCTGCAACCAGTCAGGGTCAATAATAAAACCGGAACAAGACTCCCAAAACGTAGAAACATATTATTTGGAATTGATCTGCATTATTACGATAAAACATTGTAAATATTTTAGATAATTCGCAAAAAATATGTAAGAATTCCGCTTTTTATTGACCGGTTGTAATCAAAATCAAAAGAAGTTCAAAAACTTTCTTTACGGGGGAGCGGTTAAAATATAAAAAACTGTTCCACCTTGACTATGTTTCCTGTCCTGAAACGTACATAAGCAATGCCTTTGCTGACTTTTCCTTCGATATCAAATGAATGCACGGTTTGTTCACCCGATTCATTTTTCTGAAGCAGTGTTTTAACCAGTTTCCCGTCAGAAGACAATAACTCTATAGTGACAGTCCCTTTGATTCCCGTATTATATATTACATTCAGAATGTTGACAACAGGATTTGGCATGATCCTTACCTTGAAATTTTCAATTTCCTTCATTTTCCCGTAGGAATAGTCAACCCCTTCGGGGAGATAATAATAGCCATATGGATAAAGCAGATACCGATCCCATTTTTTATCAACCGATTTTACCGGTGCTGCCTTTTTCGTTTTGACGACAGAATATTTTTTAACGGGGGCTCTTTTCTTCCTGCATGGGCAATCATCATTCCCGGCAGTTCCTGTGAACCAAAAACCTGTAAAAAGAATTATCAGTATAGTTATTACCCAGGACTTCATGTTGTTTTTCTGAATTTTACGGGATATGTACGAAGGAGTTGCATTTTTTTTCATTTAATAAGTAAGTGTGACAATTTTGCAGGTTTTGTAGGTTTTACGGGGGATAACTGTTTTTGTTACTTTTGCAGTCGATCAAACTGAATCAGATGAAGAAAATATTAGGAATGGGGAATGCTCTTGTGGATATTATGATTTCCCTTGAAGGAGATGGCATTCTTGAAATCCTGGAACTGCCCAAAGGCAGTATGCAGCTTGTCGACAAGGAAAGAAGTACTGCAGTTCTGACTGCACTTAAAGATTATACAAAAAGTCAGGCCGCCGGCGGATCTGCTGCGAATACAATACATGGTCTCGCAATGCTTGGTGCACCTACAGGATATATCGGAGTAGTAGGGGAAGATGAATTAGGAGGTTTTTTTGTACGTGACCTGATAAATGCGGGTGTTGATCCTGTGATGATTCACAGTACCCGGGAAACAGGGCGGGCTGTAACGCTTGTCACTCCTGATTCCGAACGGACTTTTGCTACTTTTCTTGGAGCGGCTGTGGAGCTAACTGCCGATCACCTGAAAACAGATATGTTCAAAGGATATGATTACTTTCATATTGAAGGCTACCTTGTTCAGAATCACGAACTGATAAGGAAGGCGATCACACTGGCAAAAGAAAACGGATTGATGGTATCACTCGACCTTGCAAGCTATAATGTTGTGGATTCTAACCTTGAATTCTTACAGGATATTACACGGAAATATGTGGATATCCTGTTTGCCAACGAAGAGGAAGCAAAGTCGTTTACCGGCGTTGATCCGGTGAATGCATTGCATGAAATCGGCAAGACAGTGGAGATTGCCATTGTGAAGACCGGAAGTAAAGGCTCTTTAATTAAAAAACGAAAAGAAATTTTCGAGATCGGTATCATTCCGGTAAATGCTGTTGATACCACAGGAGCCGGGGATTTATATGCATCGGGCTTCCTGTATGGTCACGCCAATGGATTACCGCTGCGTCGCTGTGGTGAATTAGGAGCCTTGCTCGCAGGCAGTGTTATTGAATTCATGGGTGCAAAAATGCCACATGAACGCTGGAAAATTATTAAGGAACAAGTTTGAAATCTTAACATATGACGTCCGGAACTTCTTTAATTTCTTACGGTTATTGACGGGCTCTCTTGGTTTATTCCATATCTTTTTATAATTTTGCAACCCTTTTCGGAGATTAATCATTTCATTCTATAACTCAATAACATTCGTTTACCATGAAGGTATACCAGACCAGTGAAATTCGTAATATCTGCCTTATTGGTGGTGCAAAATCCGGTAAAACTACATTAGCAGAGGCCATGCTTTTTGAAGGAGGAGTAATAAACCGTCGCGGTTCGGTTGAAGATAAAAATACTGTCTCCGATTACCGTCCCATCGAACTTGAACGGCAGAACTCGGTTTCAGCCTCAATTCTTTACACAATCTGCGACAATAAAAAGATCAATATCATTGACACTCCGGGATTCGATGATTTCTGCGGTGAGGTCATTTCAACACTTCGTGTCAGCGATACGGCAGTTATGGTAATTAACGGGCAGAATGGTGTTGAGGTTGGAACAGAAATAACTTGGCGGTATGCCTCCAGAAATAGTAAGCCGATTATTTTTGTTATCAATCACCTCGATCAGGAACATGCTAATTTTGATGAAACCCTTCGCCAGCTGAAACAACAGTTTGGAAAGAATATAACGCTTATTCAATATCCCGGTAATGCCGGCACCGGATTTAACACCATAATCGACTTGCTGGCAATGAAGCAGTATAAATATCCTGCCGGGGGAGGTAACCCTGAAATTACAGAAATTCCTGAAAACGAAAAGGCGAAAGCAGAAGCGATGCATGCCACACTGATCGAGGAGCTTGCATCGAAGGATGAATCACTCATGGAAATTTTCTTTGAAACCGGTACTTTAACCCACGAACAAATCCAGAAAGCTCTTACAGGCGCCCTTCTAAACAGAAGTTTATTTCCGGTACTATGTACTTGTGCAAAACAAAACATTGGCGTCAACCGTCTTCTTGAATTTATTGCTGCAAATGTTCCTGCACCTGCCGAAATGCCGGGAGTAAAAACAACCGACGGTAAAACATTAAAATGTAATCCTTCCGAACCTGCCTGTTGCCTGATATTTAAAACTTCAATCGAACAGCACCTCGGAGAGATATCTTACTTCAAAGTCTATTCCGGAGAGATCACCGAATCGCTGGATATGGTCAATCCCAACCGTCAATCCAAAGAAAGGGTTTCACAGATTTTTGTTGTGAATGGAAAGAACCGTGAAAAAGTTGAAAAACTAATCGCCGGTGATATCGGAGCGACCATAAAACTAAAAAATTGCTTTACAAACAACACATTGAATTCTCCAAAGAATCCCGACGATATTATTGAACCTTTGATTTATCCTGATCCTAAGTTCAGAGTCGCCGTCAAAGCAAAAAGTACAGCCGATGATGAAAAGGTCAGCAGTATCCTGAATGAGCTTGCCAAGATGGATCCCACACTGGTGATAGGATATTCGCGCGAGCTAAAGCAGATGATTCTTCAGGGACAGGGAGAACTTCATCTCAACCTTGCCAAATGGCATATTGAAACTATCGAAAAAATTCCGGTAGAGTATTATGCACCACGTATTCCATATCGTGAAACTATTACCAAACCGGCCAAATCGATGTACCGTCACAAAAAACAATCGGGTGGTTCGGGTCAGTTTGGCGAAGTACATATGATGATTCAGCCTTACAGGGAGAACATGTCGGATCAGAATGAATTTCCGATCCGCGGACGCGAAGTGATCGACCTTGAATGGGGAGGTAAACTCCAGATGAATAACTGTATAGTAGGCGGCGCCATTGATGCCCGCTTTATGCCTGCGATTCTGAAAGGAGTTATGGAAAAGATGGAAGAAGGACCGCTTACCGGATCCTATGCCCGTGATATTGTGTTCAACGTTTATGACGGTAAAATGCATCCGGTCGATTCAAATGAAATATCATTCAAATTAGCAGGTCGCAACGCTTTCAAAGAGGCGTTCAAAAATGCCGGACCCAAAATCCTGGAACCTATTTATGATGTCGAAGTAATAGTTCCGGAAGACAAGATGGGGGAGGTGATGACCGATCTACAGGGACGACGTGCCATCATTATGGGAATGGAGAATGAAGGGAATTACCAGAAAATCATTGCCAGGGTTCCCCTCGCAGAGATGAACCGGTATTCTACAGCTCTGAGCTCGATCACAAGCGGACGTGCAACTTATAATATGAAGTTTTCCGAATATGCCCAGGTACCCGGTGAAATTCAGGATAAATTGCTGAAAGCATATGAAGACCAGGAAACCGAAGAAGAATAACCTTAACTTAAATAACCTGTTGAACCCGGCTTTTAAGCCGGGTTTTTTTGATCCATATTGTCTGTCATGGTAACACAGGAAACAGTCCCGCCTAAACACGATGCCTTTGCCGTTCTCAGAGTTCGTGATTTTAGGTTTTTCCTGACATTCCGGTTCTTTACCACCATAGCTTTTCAAATGCAGGGAATCATCGTTGCATGGCAGATGTACGAACTTACTAAAGATCCTTTGGCTCTCGGCCTGATCGGACTTGCCGAAGCCCTTCCGAATATCGCAGTGGCCCTGTTCGCCGGCCATGCCGCCGACAGGTATAACAGGAAGAGAATCATCTTACTCTTCACCATTGTATTCCTTACAGGAACATCGATGCTGTTTCTTTTTTCAATCAATTCTCTTGGAATAATTGCAACGCTTGGTGTCTTGCCGATATATTTCGTAGTTGCAATTTCAGGGATTTCAAGGGCCTTCCTTTATCCCTCAATCATTGCATTGATGGCACAATTAATTCCCAGGCATCTGTATGTGAATTCTTCAAACTGGAGCAGTACCACATGGCATATAGGAGCTATAACTGGACCGGCATTAGGTGGACTTATCTATGGCTTTTTCGGTGTCAGGGTGGCATACCTTTCCGTACTTGTTTTTCTGATCCTTGCCCTCTTACTGTTAAGTCTGGTTAAAAACCGCCCCATGCCGGCACAGGAACCCGGAGAGTCACTTTATAAACGGTTGTCTTCCGGATTGAAATTTGTCTTTAAAAACCAGATACTTTTAGGAACCATGTCGCTTGATATGTTTGCGGTGTTATTTGGCGGTGCAACTGCGATGCTCCCCATTTTCGCCGCTGAAGTATTATATGTGGGACCCCAGGGACTTGGTTTACTGCGTGCCGCCCCTATGGTAGGCGCTGTCATGATGTCGCTGCTTCTTGCCTACAAACCTCCAATGGTGAATGCCGGGCGCTTTCTGATGATCGGAGTGACCGGTTTCGGATTGAGTATTATCTGCTTTGCCCTGTCAAGAAATTTTTATCTCTCCCTTTCATTGCTGATGCTGAGCGGCATGTTCGACAATATCAGCGTTATCATCAGGGCAACTGCCTTGCAGTTAATCACCCCCGACGAAATGCGCGGAAGGGTGGCATCGGTCAATAGCATTTTCATAGGATCTTCCAATGAGATAGGATCATTTGAATCAGGATTAGCGGCAAAAATCATGGGACTGATTCCATCGGTGATCTTTGGAGGAGCTATGACCTTAACGGTTGTCGGTGTCACGGCTAAAATGGCGCCGCTTTTACGCAGGTTGAATTTGAAGACAATCAGGTAGGTGGCTGATAAAACCACTCTGTCACTGTAATTTTGATCATTTGGATTTAAGAGCGGAATAATATCCCGAAGTTGCATCATTCGGATCCTGTGGATTGTAGATCCTGAATGTACCGGAAAGTGTCATATTGTAAACATCGAAAGTACCATCCAGATAAGCGGGCCCGTATATACCCGATCCAAGGGAAACAGAGAATGATTTGTTCTCGATTCCGGTAATCCCTTCCGGATTAAAATTTGAAATGGTTTTCGATCCTCCGGAATTAAAGTAGACAACAAAATTGTATTGATAAATTGTGAACCAGCTGTTTATATAATCAACATAAATATTTACCGCCTGACTTTGGGAGGTGGCTCCCGTCCACCGCCCTATCAGCTGAGGATATTCGGGTCCGGGATCGACTTTTTTCTTACATCCATGAAGAATAAACACAACCGGAAAAAGAAACACGAATAAAATAATAACGATAAATTTATTATTCATCCTGTTTTATTATTGCCGTTGGATTGTATAAGGATAGTTGATCCGCGGGGGTTCTCCCATTATATAATAAGCAAAATTTCCGGTGAGAACCAAAGTGGTAGGATTAAAAGTGCCGTCAATGTACGTCGGTCCATCCTGACCCCCTTGTTCAATTACCAGATAAAATTGATTGTTACCATCTATGGGCGCTAACCCTGAAGTATTGCTCATTTCATAACGCACATAGCTGCTTGCTGTTGTGACACTTACCTTCATCTTAGTAACATAAAGAGATCCACTTATATTATCTACATAAAAGTAAACAGAATCCTGATTTGTAATCTGGAGCCAGTTGCCGATCAGCTGAGCGTTTTCAGGTTCCTTTGTTTTTTTACAGGATATTGTAAAAATTATTAGAATAAAGGTAAGCGACATCCAAAGAATATTCGTTGTTCTGGTTTTCATAAAGCGGGTTTTTAGTTTGAAAATCAAAAGTACTAAGATATTTAATCAGTTCTTTAACTCAAATTTTTTCTAATTTTGAAGAATGATTGAACAGAAATCAACAGACGAAAATGTACGGCAACTTTCAACAATATCTCAGGAAACAACTCGACAATATTCAGCAAGATGGTCTTTTTAAAACCGAGCGGATAATTACTACCCCTCAGGGCGTTGAGATTGAAACCAATGGAAAGAAAGTTCTGAATTTCTGTGCGAATAATTACTTAGGGCTATGCTCTGATCCCCGTGTAATGGCAGCCGCCAATTATACCTTTTTCAGATATGGTTACGGGATGGCCTCCGTCAGGTTCATTTGCGGTACCCAGAAAGTTCACCGGGAGCTTGAAAACAAGATCAGTGAATTTTTGGGTATGGATGATACAATTCTGTTTTCTTCTGCATTTGATGCAAACGGCGGTGTTTTTGAACCCCTCTTGGGAGAAAAGGATGCTATAATCTCAGATGAGTTGAACCATGCTTCCATCATCGATGGCATACGGCTTTGTAAGGCACAGAGGTTCAAATATAAAAACAACGACATGGACGATCTGGAAGAGGTGCTGCAGGATGCCGGCGAAGCACGCTTTAAGCTGATTGTTACCGACGGGGTTTTTTCAATGGATGGAATTATTGCCCAGGTTGATAAGATATGTGATCTTGCCGACAGGTACAACGCACTGGTCATGGTCGACGACAGCCATGCCACTGGAGTTGTTGGAAAAACAGGACGCGGAACAACCGAGTACTGCGGAGCACAAGGACGTGTCGATATAATTTCCACAACATTCGGGAAAGCTCTGGGAGGCGCCTCCGGAGGTTGTATCTCCGGAAGAAATGAAATCATAGGCATATTACGGCAACGGTCACGCCCTTACCTGTTCTCAAATTCCCTTGCTCCGGCAATCTCTGGAGCAACCCTGGAGGTAATTAATTTGCTTTCAGAAACCACCGAACTTCACGATAAATTGTACAGCAATACACAGTTATTCAGAAGAGGTATCGAACAAGCCGGATTTAAAATAGTTACAGGAGTTCACCCGATCGTACCAATTTTATTCGGACATCTGCCCAATGATGCAAAACTATCACAGGATTTCGCAAATGAGTTACTAGAAGAGGGTATCTATGTTATCGGGTTTTATTACCCAATAGTTCCTAAAGGGAAATCAAGGATCAGAACACAGATTTCGGCTGCACACAGCAAGGATCAGATCGAATTTGCGATAGAGAAATTTACAAAAGTCGGGAAAAAATTAGGTGCAATTTGATCTGCGGAACAGGTATCGATATTATTGAGGTGAAGCGTATCCAGACTGTAATGGAACGGGATATTGGATTCAGGAATAAAATTTTTACACCATCGGAGATCCAATATTGTGAGTCAATGAAAAACAAATATCAGCATTATGCGGCAAGATTTTCGGCGAAAGAGGCATTCATGAAAGCCCTCGGTACCGGCTGGAGGTTCGGTATCCGTTTTGCCGATATTGAGATATTTCATGACGATCTTGGAAAACCGTTCATAAGGGGCTATGGAAAAGCCAAGGAACTGCTGATAAACGAAGGCATTTCAAAAATTCATGTATCTTTATCCCATCTAAAAGAGATGGCAACTGCCATCGTAATCATAGAAAAACCCTAAACTAATTAAAAAACTAGAAACATGTCAAATATTGGTTCTTACGATGATCGCGTGAAAAACTTCGACTGGGGCATATCTGAAAAGGAGTTGGATTATAAGCCCGGAAATGTAATCAATATAGGATGGTATTGCTCAGACCGGATCTGCCTTATGGGAAAAGCCGGCAAACCCGGTTTGATCTGGGAGGGTTCGGCCGGTCAGGAAAAAATTTATACGTATAACGACATTCGACTTTGTAGTAACACCATCGGACATTTTCTCCGGGGACTCGGGATCAATCCCGGAGAACGGGTATGTCTGTTTATGGATAAGATTCCTGAACTTTATTTAGGATTTCTGGGAATTCTGAAAATTGGTGCGATCGCACAACCATTATTTTCGGCATTTGGAGACGAATCCCTTTTTATCCGGCTTGAAAATGCCCAGACAAAAACCATCATAACACAAAAGAAGCATGCTCCCAAAGTTCGTAAGATCCTTGAAAAATTACCATTCCTTGAACATATCATAATTGTTGATCATGAACCGGGTAAACCCTTACATGAACGCGAGATAGCATTTAATATGGAGGCTTCAGAAAAAATTGATAAATTTGATATTTATCAGACTAAAGCCGAATCTCCATCGGTTCTGCATTATACTTCCGGCACTACGGGACAGCCAAAAGGGGTTAGTCACGTTCATTATTCTCTGATTTCGCAATATCTTACAACCAAGTGGGTTCTTGATCTTCAGGAAGATGATATTTACTGGTGCACAGCCGATCCCGGCTGGGTCACGGGAACGTCGTACGGCATAATCGGGGCATTCAGCACTGGTGTAACCCAATGTGTCCTTGATGCAGGCTTCTCTGCCGACAACTGGTACCGTTTCATTGAAAAACGTAAAATAACGGTATGGTACTCCGCACCCACGGCTATCAGATCCCTTATGAAAGCAGGTGACGAGATCGTTAAAAAATATAACCTGTCATCTCTTCGCCATCTGACTTCAGTCGGTGAACCATTGAACAGTGAAGCAGTCATATGGAGCGAAAGAGTTTTTGGTAAACCTTTTCTTGATACTTACTGGCAAACTGAAACCGGTTCGATAATGATATCAAACTATCCGGGAATGAAGATCAAACCAGGCTCAATGGGTAAACCATTTCCTGGAATAACAGCAACCGTCATCGATCCGGAGAAATATGAGCCATTTGGTGAACCTGGGAAGATAGGGCTTATTGCTATTAAGCCGGGATGGCCTTCTATGATGAGAATGTACTGGAACAATGAAGAAACGTATAAAAAGAAATTCCGCAATGGATGGTATTTACCGGGCGACAGATCTTCAATCGATAAAGAAGGATATTTCTGGTTTGTCGGCCGCGACGACGATGTGATTAATACAGGAGGACATCTCGTCAGTCCTTTCGAGGTGGAATCGGCATTACTGGAGCATCCTGCAGTAGCCGAGTCGGCAGTCGTGTCAAAGCCTGATTTTGTTAACATGGAAGTTGTGAAGGCATTTGTCACACTCAAACCGGGATTTACCCCAAGTAAAGACCTGGACCTGGAAATCATGAATTTCGTAAGGAAAAAACTTTCACCTCTTGCAATGCCGCAGGAGATTGAATTTATTGATCTGCTGCCAAAAACAAGAAGCGGTAAAATAATGCGCCGTATTCTCCATGCAAAGGAGTGGGGAGAAGAGATCGGAGATACCTCCACCCTTGAAAACGATTAATATATTTAGAACATTGAACTCATAAAAATAAAAACTTAAATCAACAGGAGAACTCTCTATGGAAGAAATGAAAGAAGTAATCAAGGATTATGTTATAAAGGAATATGTTGAAGATGACACTGAAATCAACTTCGACACACCCCTGATTTCCGGCGGGATAGTGGATTCGTTTTCAATGGTATCCCTGAAAAGGTTTCTGGAAAACAGATACCAGATCTCCATCCCCGACGATAAAGCAACCCCCGATGCTTTTGACTCTGTCAATAAAATTGTTGCGCTCGTGAATAAATATTTAAAATAATAAGGAGAAGAGATATGGCTTATACCGATAAAATACGAGGGATATACACAGAAATCCTGACCGGAATTAAAGAAGCAGGTTTGTTCAAACAGGAACGTTATATCCATTCTGCTCAGGCTGCCGACATCGAGGTGGAATTTCCATCAGGTGCCTCACTGAAAAAAGTCATAAATATCTGTGCCAACAATTACCTCGGACTCTCCAGCCACCCTGAGGTAGTAAAAGCCGCTCATGCAGGACTTGACTCCCATGGCTATGGAATGTCATCGGTTCGCTTTATATGCGGGACTCAGGATATCCACAGAAAACTGGAACAGATGGTAACCAAATTTTTGGGTACTGAAGATACCATTCTGTTCCCCTCCTGTATGGATGCAAACGCCGGTGTATTTGAAGCAGTTCTGACAAAAGACGACGTAATGATCTCAGACCGCCTGGTCCATGCCTCAATTATTGATGGGATCAGACTCTGCAGCGCCATACATGATACCTTTAAGCATTCAGACATGGAGCATCTTGAGAGCAAGCTGCAATTGCATAACGATAAACGGTTGAAGCTGGTGATCACCGACGGAGTCTTCTCAATGGATGGTGACACAGCCAAACTTGATAAAATGGTTGAACTGTGCGAAAAATATGATGCACTGCTTTTTGTTGACGATTCACATGCAAGCGGATTCATTGGCAAAACAGGCAGAGGGACTCATGAACATTGTGGTGTTATGGGTAAAATAGATATCATTACCACCACCTTCGGTAAAGGATTGGGAGGAGCTTCCGGCGGTTGCGTATCAGGGCGTAAGGAACTGGTTGAGATGTGCAGACAAAAAGCACGGCCTTATTTATTCTCCAACACAATTGCTCCCCCTGTTGTGGCCGGTGTTATTAAGGTACTCGAAATTCTGTCTGCCTCGACCGACCGGAGAGACAAGCTTGAAAAGAATACACAGTTCTGGCGTAAAGGTCTCATAGATGCCGGACTGATAATCAAGGAAGGGGATACTCCGATCGTTCCTGTGATGCTCTTCAATGCCAAACTTTCTCAGGATGTTTCCCGCGACCTGTACCAGGAAGGAATCTATGCAATCGGGTTCTTCTTCCCGGTGGTTCCGCAGGGACAGGCCCGTATACGCACCCAGATATCAGCCGGTCATGAAATTCACCACCTTGAAAAAGCGCTCGATGCCTTTAAAAAAGTAGGAAAGAAATATGAAATCTTAGGCAAAACCAAGCAGGAGATCATTGACCGTTACGGAATGTGAGATAGTAATAAATCCATGTTATATGAAATATCTGTTCATCACAATCCTGTTGTTATTAACTTCAGGAACAATTAGTGCCCAGGGGACGACACAACCCTATAATCCGGATCAGGATGCACGTGCAGATCTGAAAATTGCACTCGAACAGGCAAAAAAAGAGAACAAACATGTCCTTATCCAGTTTGGAGGAAACTGGTGCCCATGGTGCATGAGGTTTCATGCACTTGTAAAGGGAGTACCCGGGGTGGATTCCCTTATGAATGAAAATTACATATATTTTCTTTTAAATGTTCCCAGGGAAAAAGAAAAGCGGGACTATGATCTGTTCAGGGAATTCGGCTTTCCGAACCGGTTCGGATACCCGGTTTTTGTGATTCTTGATAAAAACGGGAAACAGATACACACCCAGGATTCCGATGCATTTGAATACCCAAGCAAGGAAATCAAAGGATATGACACAACAAAAGTGATCCGGTTTTTAAACATGTGGACGACAAACGCCATAGATCCGAAAAACTATCAGAAGAAATAGTAAACTCCAAACAAAATCCTGAAGTTCCCGATTTCTTTAGGATCAGAAACATACCCCTTACCGCTTATGGTTCCATAAGCCGCAACAGTATATTCGACTTCGGTTGCAAACCTGAATGTTCCGGCATTAAGTAAAATCCGGGGTGATATACGGTACAGGTAATCAATGTTGCTGCCACGAACATATTCAGGCCCGATAATTGATTCACCGGTCCCAAGGTTTTTTCCGTAGGCCATAAATATCCCGGGCTGCCATCTTTTACCATTGGTATGTATTTCACCCCAGACAGCAAAAGATCTTATATTGGCATAATCAACAAAGCCTCTTGCAGAATCTGTAATACTTTTAACCGCATAACCACCGATCATGGTATAGGAATAATTGTTGTCACCATACTCACCACCAATTTTAAAAGTTAATTTTTCGAATCCGTATTTTGCATAAATATTCACTGAGAATCCATCGGATTTGTTGTCTGTTTTATACGAATTGATTAAAGCTTCCTGGTGATATACCAGATTGTTGATTACGGTATCATATGCATTTCTGACGATAACCTCGGAAGAAAGCCTGGGGGTAAGCATTAAATAGTTTATGCCCGCCCCGATCATAAAATCAGTTCCGCGTTCTTCATGACTGTCAATAAACTGAACCTGAAAATCAAGTTCGGGTAAGACAGAATTTCTCAGGTATTTAGAACTGTTACCTGATGGACCGTCGCTTACAAAATCCAACTGAGCCAATGCAGTAAATGAAAAGTTGAACTTTCCTAAGTATTGGGTCAACCTGATCTGGGGATTGCGTGAAAACACCACAAAAGGGGCTCCTGTATTAAAGGAAACAGTTGCAGGGGAGCAATCAGGAACAAACATCGGATGCCACCACTGACCGACAAGTAATTCAGTTTTGGGCCAGGAAAGCTTGATCCAGGCATGACGTAGCCTGAAGGTATTTATGGCGGGATTGATATTCCCGAAAAATTCTGCCTCAATGTAACCGGAAGTTTTTGCTCCCAGCGCATCAGGTCCGGTAACTGTTCCTGCCAGCCTTGTCTGGATTGACAATATGTTAGAGTTAACTTTTGCGTTGATATCTTTTCCTTCTGTATCCGGTTTTTCATCTTCGGGATACAGCAAAAACTGACTCTCACGCAAGCCATATGTTTGACGGCTGTCAATATAAATATCTGTTTTTACATAACCGGAAAACGAAATTCCGAAAAGAGGGGTCTTTTTCGTCTGAGCCTGTAGCAGCAATGAAGCAAACAGCAGGATGAACAGGGAAAATGTCTTGGTTTTCATTGTCGGATAGGTTTAATTAGTAAAAATATAGTCGTTATTTGTATATGTTCCCGGTTGAAAAAAGAAATTGTTCTCTATTTTTAAAACACTTGCTTATGAAGATGGTTAAGAGTACAAAGAAAGAAAGTTTTCACATACCTTTGCATCGGGATTAATCATCAGGCTACCCCGTTGAAGTCACAAAACCCTTATAATAAATAGTATTTTACAGCGTTTTTCCTAAAAAAACTTTAAATGAAGACAAGTAAATTTATTTCCTTATCAGTTATCATTATCCTGCTGTTTGGATCCTGCACGGTCACTCATGTCAATGAAAATTTACTTATCGGGAAATGGAAAAATGGTAAGATAAAATCCTTTATAGTCAATAAAAAGTTTTCGGAGGATACCATCTTTAATGCTTCCAATAAATTACGTCTCGGGATAGATTCAGCAAATCTTGAAGCGAATGAAAAAAACAGTCTCAGAGAATTCAAAGTTGGATTAACGGCTCTCGGCCCTGTCAAACCTGGCGGTTTTAATGCAAATATGAGAAACGAAATGAATTTCAGAGCTGATAAAACGGTTACAATCTCATTGAGAAACGGTGTTATCAATGGAACATGGAAGATGAACGGGAAAGGTAATAAAGTAACAGTCAGGGACACGGTAACAAATAAAAAACAAACTATTAATATTGCCCTGATCAACCTGTCAAACCTTATAATTTACGAAAAATATCCCGTCGGCAATCTGATGTTTATATACAGTAAATAAAATCTCCGCACATACCTGCTTTAAGCCGGGTTCTCTTAATTATCTTTTCCAATGATTGATTATTTTTTCAAGGTTTGCCAAAACTATTGAAAACGCTTTATAACTTGACTTACGTTATTTCATGAATTAATAATTCTATATTTCATTGGTCACATGGAATACCATCAATATTATTTGCATTTTGTAATAAGGATATTTGTATGGATATTTCAAGATTGTATATTTTTAATGATTTGAACTGGAGCAGTCTGATTTAATGTTAAATTTGTAATCAAATTGGTCAAGTATTTTATTAACAGCATCTTATAATCTTGTAACATGAACTTTGAATACACAGAAGAACAGAAAATGATTCAACAATCTGCCAGGGATTATGCGCAGAGAGAACTGATCAAAGACGTCCTTGAACGGGATGCCAAAGCCGAATTTCCTACTCATCATGTAAAAGCACTTGCCGAATTAGGATTTCTTGGAATGCTTGTCGACACAAAATATGACGGAGGAGGAATGGATACGATCTCATATGTTCTGGCAATGGAAGAATTTTCAAAAGTTGATTCTTCTGTATCAGTTATTATGTCGGTTAATAATTCACTGGTTTGTTATGGAATTGAGGCATTCGGAACGGAACAACAAAAAGAAAAATTTTTGCGTCCCCTAGCAAGTGGATCTGTTATAGGAGCATTCCTGCTTTCGGAACCTGATGCAGGTTCTGATGCTACATCACAGCGTACAACAGCAGAAGATAAGGGGGATCATTACCTGGTAAACGGGGTGAAAAACTGGATAACAAATGGTAACTCAGCGTCAACTTATGTTCTGATTGCCCAGACACATCCTGAAAAAGGGCATAAAGGTATCAATGCCCTTGTCGTTGACCGTAACAGCCCGGGAATTTCACTCGGTCCGCATGAAGATAAAATGGGTATGCGAAGTTCCGATACCCATTCGGTTATGTTCAACGATGTGAAAGTACCAAAAGAAAACCGTCTCGGAGAGGATGGTTTTGGATTTAAATTTGCCATGAAAACCCTTGAAGGAGGCCGGATCGGCATCGCAGCCCAGGCCCTCGGCATTGCGCAGGGTGCCTACGAACGGGCTGTTCAGTATGCAAAAGAAAGAAAAGCCTTCGGAACTGAAATTGCAAACCACCAATCGGTTGCTTTTAAACTGGCGGAGATGCATACCCGGATTGAAGCGGCCCGCTATTTCTGCATTAAAGCAGCCTGGCTCAAAGATCAGAACCAACCATATGGAACGGCTAGTGCGATTGCAAAATATTGGGCTGCGGAAACGGCAATGTATGTGACAACTGAGGCAGTTCAAATTCACGGCGGGTATGGCTACGTTAGAGAATATCACGTAGAACGCCTTATGCGGGAAGCAAAGCTCACGCAAATATATGAAGGTACCAGTGAAATCCAGAAAATAATAATCTCCCGGGCAATCCTGAACGAATAAATAAATCCTCTTTATGCAAGGTCCGGAAGCGTATAGACCCCTGAATCATATCCGAATGGTAACTGCAGCTTCGCTCTTTGACGGGCATGATGCAGCAATCAATATTATGCGGAGAATCCTTCAGTCAAGTGGAGCAGAAGTGATCCATCTGGGACATAACCGTTCTGTGCAGGAAATAGTCGACTGCGCCATTCAGGAAGATGTTCAGGCGGTCGCCATTACATCCTACCAGGGGGGACACATGGAGTTTTTTAAATACATGTATGATCTTTTACATGAACAGGGTTGCGGTCATATTAAGATTTTTGGAGGTGGCGGCGGAGTAATCCTTCCTCATGAAATACAGGAGTTGCAGGAGTACGGTATAACACGTATCTATTCTCCCGATGACGGACGTGAAATGAGCCTTCAGGGAATGATCAATGACGTTCTTCAGAAATGTGATTTTCCTGCCGGGAATAAAAAAACATACGATCTGAGAAAGATCCGACAGAAAGACTTCAGGGAAATAGCAGGATCGATCTCTGCGGCGGAGAATTTTCCCGATAAAACAAAAGAGTTTTTTGATAAAATTGAAAGGGAAGCTAAAAGCAAGAATGTCCCTGTTCTTGGGATCACAGGAACCGGCGGTTCAGGTAAATCTTCCCTTATCGATGAAATTGTCAGAAGATTTACAACCGACCTGCCCGATAAAACACTGGCTATAGTTTCAATCGACCCCACAAAACGTAAAACAGGAGGCGCACTATTAGGTGACAGGATCAGGATGAATTCCATCTTCCATCCGAATATCTTTATGCGTTCCCTGGCAACACGCCAATCGAACAGGGTATTGTCAAAATATATCCGGAATACCGTCAATATCCTGAAAGTTGCCGGCTTTGACCTAATACTTATTGAAACATCCGGAATCGGTCAGTCTGATACAGAGATCGTCGACCACAGCGACCTGACCATGTATGTTATGACCCCTGATTTCGGAGCTCCAAGCCAACTTGAGAAAATTGATATGCTCGACTATGCCGACCTGATTGCCATAAACAAATTTGATAAACGTGGTGCACTGGATGCCTTGCGCGATGTAAAAAAACAATACCAACGTAACAATAAGCTGTTTCAGACTGAAACTGACGAAATGCCGGTTTTTGGGACTGTGGCATCACAGTTTAATGATCCGGGAGTGAATCAACTATATAAAAACCTGATATCAAAACTTGAAGAAAAGACTTCAATTAATTTTGCCAGCCAGTACCATGCACATTATGAAAGGGCTGAGAAAATATTTATAATACCCTCTTCCCGCACACGCTACCTTGCCGAAATTGCCGAAACGGTGAAAGATTATAATAAATGGACTGAAAAGCAATCGGTAGTCGCACAACGTTTATTCGGAATTGCCCAGACCATTGAGGCTATCAGACAATTGCCTGAAAAGCAACCGGGAAAAGAAGAACCTGTTAAAAGCGACCACACCGGGATATTGCCTGAGCTCGACCTCCTCTTTAACCGTATAAAGAAAGATCTCTATCCTGAAAACTTTGAAATCCTCCAAAATTGGGAAGATAAAGTAAAAGCCTTTAAAAAGGAGTACTATTCATATAAAGTCAGAAATAAGGAAATTAAAATTAAGACACATACAGAATCACTCTCCCGGCTTGAGATTCCCAAAATATCGTTACCCAAATTCCAGTCCTGGGGAGATATTCTGAAATGGAACCTGAAAGAAAATGTCCCCGGTGAATTTCCTTATGCTGCAGGAGTTTTTCCGTTTAAAAGGGAAAGTGAAGATCCAACCCGCATGTTTGCCGGTGAAGGTGGTCCTGAACGGACAAACAAACGATTCCATTATGTTTCTAAAGGAATGCCTTTTGTCAGACTTTCTACAGCCTATGATTCCGTAACGCTTTATGGATTTGATCCGGGACTTCGTCCCGACATCTATGGGAAGATAGGTAATGCAGGCGTTTCCATCGCTTGTCTTGATGATACAAAAAAATTATTTTCGGGATTTGATTTACTCAATCCGAACACTTCGGTTTCAATGACAATAAACGGCCCGGCCCCGTCTATGGTAGGCAATTTCATGAATGCTGCCATTGACCAGCAATGTGAAATATACATTAAACAAAATGGCCTGGAGGAAGAGGTAAACCGAAAAATTACTGCGATTTACAGAAAAAAAGGTACCGTTCGCCCGAAATATCAGGGTAAATTGCCCGATGGAAATAACGGCCTGGGATTAATGCTACTCGGTGTTACCGGCGATCAGGTCCTGCCGATAGAGATTTACAGGAAAATAAAACAGGAAACATTGTGCCACGTAAGGGGGACGGTACAGGCCGATATCCTGAAGGAAGATCAGGCACAGAATACCTGCATTTTCTCGACCGATTTTGCATTGAAAATGATGGGTGACATCCAGGAATATTTTATTATCAACAATGTCAGAAATTTCTATTCGGTTTCCATTTCAGGATATCATATTGCAGAGGCCGGTGCGAATCCGATATCACAGTTGGCTTTCACACTTGCCAATGGCTTTACCTATCTGGAGTATTACGTTTCAAGGGGAATGGATGTGGACAGGTTTGCTCCGAACCTATCTTTCTTTTTCTCCAATGGATTGGATCCCGAATATTCTGTTATCGGACGGGTTGCCCGTCTCATCTGGGCAAAGGCGCTGAAACTTAAATACAAAGGTAATGCCCGGTCACAAATGCTGAAATATCATATCCAAACCTCAGGCCGGTCGCTTCATGCCCAGGAAATCGACTTTAACGACATCAGA
>Ga0172367_10001976_pt1 | contig 28952 bp, 30 predicted proteins | sample Lak10m_FD_114542 | JGI IMG/M metagenome (GOLD analysis project Ga0172367, IMG submission 114542) | Freshwater microbial communities from Kabuno Bay, South-Kivu, Congo - kab_022012_10m | ecosystem: Environmental > Aquatic > Freshwater > Lake | place: Democratic Republic of the Congo: South-Kivu...
TCGTCCGCTTGGATGACCTGCCCATAGGATTTGAGCGCGGCAAGAAACGCCTTGTGGACATGTTCGGCGGGGACAGTTGTGTCGCCGTAGGTCAGGTCACGGGTGGCGCAGGCATCTTCGACGACGATTATTTTGAAGCCAAGGTCAACGGCGGCGCGGGCGGTGGCATCCACACACATGTGGGTCATCATGCCCGTGATGACCAGCCGCTCAGTCCCCCACTCCTTCAGCATCTCCAGCAGGTTCGTCTCGCGGAACGAATTGGGATAATGCTTGTACACAATCGGCTCGCCTTCAAAGTGCGCGACGGCGTCATGGATGTCGGAGCCGCTATCGCCACGGATGAAGAAAGTCGCATCGGGCTTGATGGAAATATGCTGGATGTGGATGTGCCGCCCGCCATGCTCGCGGAAGCATTGCAGCAACTCGTAAGCCTTCTGCGCCGCTGGCAGCGGGTCAACGAGCGGGAACTTTCCTTCGGGGAAATAGTCTTTTTGAATATCGATGAGGAGGAGGGCGGTTTTCATGGGTGTCCTTTGGAAGGTAGACAGGTACACAGGTACACAGGTAAACAGGTAAACAGGGAGGTTACAGTGCTTTGAGCAACTCTTCGGATTGGCGTTTGAGGTGAAGTTTATCGGTCAGTTGAATGACTTGCTGAAAGTCGGCTTTGGCGTTTTCGAGATTGCCCAGGGCAAGGTGACATTTTCCACGCCCAAAGTGGAGACTGGCTTCGCGCGGGTTGACGGCGAGGGCGCGGGTGTAAAGTTCGACGGCACGGAAAAACTCAAGGTTGGCGCGGCAGGCGTCGGCGTAGCCTTGCAAGGCTTGGGCGTGGCGCGGGTCGTGGGTCAGAATCCGCCCGTAGTAATCGTCCGCCCAGTTCAGGTATCCATCGTAAATTTGCAGGTTGAGTTCGGTCATCACCAGCGCATCCGACGGGGAAAGCCGCAGGGCGGAATCCTGATCCTGGCGCGAGGCTTCGAAATTTTCCAAAACAAAATGATTGAGCGAGCGCAAGACATAAAAAAGCGGAAAGGCGGGCGGGAGCGAAATGGCTTTATCCAACTCGGCGAGGGCGGCGTGAAAATCCTTTTGGTCGAACAAGGCGGAGGCGCGGTCGAAGTACGGGACTGACCAGTTGGGATGAATCGCCTGGGCGCGGTCGAAATAATCCAACGCGGTTGGATAATTCTTTTCCAGCATAAAAATCTCACCGCGAAGTTGCAGGGCAAGCGCGTTGTTGGGGTTGAGTTTGAGCGCGCGTTCTGTGTCGGCGGAGGCGCGTTCCTTTTGCATGAGGTTGAGAAAACATCCCGCCCGCCCCAGATAATGATTGCCCTGCTGCGGTTCGCGTTCGATGTCGCGGGTGTAGCCCTGCGCGGCGCGTTCGAAATCTCCCTGCATGTAATAATATCCCGAACGTTTGAAGAGATAATTGATACCCAAATTGAGGCGGCGCAGAAAAGAACGGTTGAGCGTGCCCACCGCCAGCCCAATCAACAGGCAGGAGGCGAGAAGCAGATAATCGCGGGTGAGGAGGGCGAAGGCGGCGAGTCCTAGCAGGAGCGGGGCGCTGATGACGAGGGTGATCCAATCGGCGTTTGACTTGCCGAAGAACATCTCCGCCACCGAGCGCAGCATGTTGCCCCCGTCCAGCGGATAGATGGGCAGCAGGTTGAAGATCACCAGCACCATGTTTGCCAATGCCAGCGAGAAAGATAAATTGGCAAAGGTCTGCCCCCACAGAAATAATTCTGCGTTGCGTTCAAAGGGCAGGAACCAAAAGAAAATCAGGATGTAGGCGGCGACGAAGAAAAATCCCAACAGCATGTTGACCAGCGGTCCCGCCGAGAAAATGGCAAGGCTGTGTTTTGGCTTTTCCGAAGAGCGGCTCAAGTTGGTAAATCCGCCCAGCAGCCAGATGACAATGCTCTTGACTTCCACGCCCACCAGTTGCGCGGCGGCGGCGTGACCGACTTCATGCAGGAAGATGCTGAGAATCAAACCAAGAAGCCAAAGAAGCGCGGCTATAATTTCCCTGCCGTTGGTCGGGCTGAACAGGAAATACGCAATCGGCAGGCTGAACAACATGGAAAAGTGAAAGCGAATTTCCACGCCGCGGATGCGGGCAAGACGGAGGGAGGAGGAGAGGAGTTTCATGAAATACAAAGGATGAAGGATAAAGGATGAAAGATGAATGCTTCGCGTGAATGTTTTCTTCATCATTCATCATTCATCCTTGAAATTCATTTCCTTCCAAAGTCCGCTGGGATTTCCCCCCACAACTCCGTATCCCATTTCAGGATTTTATCTTCGGGGAGTTCATTTTCCGCCAGCCAGTTTTCGGCGCTGCGGATGAGGGCAAAGAGCAGGGCGTTCTTTGGGGAATGTTTGAGGTTGGTCTTGCAGATGCCATTCATCACCCAGGCAATGGCGTTCTCTGAGTCGGAATAAATCGAGGTGTGCGAATTGTGCTTGAACTGCCATGTGAGCGCGTGGACGATGGCAAGGAACTCGCCGACGTTGTTCGTCCCCTGTTCGTAGGGTCCCGCGTGGAAAATCTGCTCGCCCGTTTCAGTGATCACCCCGCGATACTCCACCGTGCCAGGCGACCCGCTGCAAGCCGCATCCACACAAATCGAGGGGAGGATGGGCTTGGTCTCCGCCAGTTTCCATTTTCCGTGCGAAGTGGGCTTACCTTTGTAATCGTCGTATTTGGCGAGGAAGGCGGCATCCGCCTCGTGACTGCTGTCAAAGGCTTTGAACTGCGCGCCGACAAAGCCCTTCACCTGCTTTTCACACTCCGCCCAGGTGGTAAAGATGCCCGTCTTGCGCCCCTTCCAAACGACGTAGTATTTTTGTTTGCTCACACTCCAATTTTACATCAAACTCGAATAATCAAAAAAGCGGCAGTTACCGCGCCAGAGAGAGGAAGACATCCTCCAAGGTTGGTTCGCCTTTTTCGATTTTTTCGACGCGGATTCCGCTTCCTTCCAACAGGCTTTGCATCGCCTCTTTGCCAACCCGTTGGCTGATGACCCGCAAATAATCCCCTGCCAACCCGACGCGTTCCACACCTTCCAGCGCGGAGAGAATCTCCAGCCCGCGCTCCAGCGGATTCGCGTACACCTCCCAGACATCCCCCGTGATAATTGACTTCTTCAACGCTGTCGGCGTATCCATCGCCAGCAGTTTGCCGTCGCGCATGACACCGACGCGCTCGCAGTATTCGGCTTCATCCATGTAATGGGTGGTGACGAGGATGGTCACGCCGCCTTCAGCGAGTTCGTAGATCAAATCCCAAAAGGCGCGGCGGGCGGTGGGATCGACGCCCGAGGTGGGTTCGTCGAGGAAGAGCAGTTTCGGTTCGTGAACCAGCGCAATGCCCAGCGAAAGCCTCTGCCGCCAACCCGTGGACATGTCCTTCGTCAGCGTGGACTCATGCCCCTTGAGTCCGACCAGTTCGAGGGTGTGCTGAATCCGCGCTTTGTCGGTGATTCCGTACACGCCGCCGTAGAAGGTCAAGTTCTCCAGCGTGGTCAGGTCATCGTAAATCGCAAACTTTTGAGACATGTACCCAACCCGCGCGCGGACATCCTCACTTTGCGTGGCAACGTCGTAGCCCAAAACGGTTGCGCCGCCGTCGCTGGGTTTGAGCAAGCCAAGCAACATGCGGATGGTGGTGGTCTTACCCGATCCGTTCGGACCGAGATAGCCGACGACTTCTCCCGCGTGAACCTCGAAGTTGATGTGATCCACGGCGGTGAACTCGCCAAAGCGGCGGGTGAGATTTTCGACCTTGATGACTGTTTCCATAAGTTTCCTATCGACGTTAAACGTTTAACGTTCCGAGAGTGCGATAAATACATCTTCCAGCGCGGGCGGGATAACGCGTAAATCAATCAAGTTACCGCCAGCGGATTTGATCTCGTCGGGCAGACGGCTTAGGATGAGTTCGGACTTGCCCTCACGCGCGCGGACGTGCAACTTGTCGCCAAACGCCGCCACATCCTCCACGTCTTCATCCTGGTGCGCCACATGCCGCAACACGTTGATCGGGTCGCCGCGCAATTCGAGCACGCGCCCGTTCAACCGCGCCCGCAGGTTCGACGGGGTATCCTCAGCGATAATTTTGCCCGTCTTCACAAATCCAACCCGATGACAACGCGAGGCTTCATCCATGTAGGGGGTGGAGATGATGACGGAAACTTTGCTTTGTTGCGTGGCGCGTGGCGCGTGGCGCGTTTGAGTTGTAGATATATCTACCTGTCTACCTGTCTCCGTGTCTACCTTTTCGTGTTGCGAAACGAGTTTGATCACAAGCTGCCAAAAATCCTGCCTCGTGACAGGGTCTACGCCCGTGGTGGGTTCGTCGAGCAGCAGCAATCGCGGACGCGTCACCAGCGCCGACGCCAGCCCAAGTTTCTGCTTCATACCACCCGAGAGTTGTCCCGCGTGACGGTCTTTGAAATTGGCAAGCCCCACGAATTCGAGAATTTCCATCGAGCGCGGCAGCCATTCGGTCTGGGAGAGTCCGCGCACTTCGGCAAAGAAGCGGATATTTTCGAGGACGGTCAAGTCTTCGTACATCGAAAACCGCTGCGAGAGATACCCCACCTGCGAGCGGACTTGTTCGATTTGTCTCCGCACATCGTAGCCACAGACGGTGATCTCGCCTGCGTCGGGCAGCAATGCACCAACCAACAGTCGCATGGTGGTCGTCTTGCCCGCGCCATCCGAACCGACCAGCCCGTAGATTTCACCCTCGCGCACATGCAGGGAGATGTCATCCACGGCATGGGTCGCGCCGAAAGTTTTTTTCAGGTTTGTTGCGTTTACCAGATAGTCGGTCATAAGAGCCTTTGGGTTGAACGTTACACGTTTAACGTTCAACGTTGGGTCGTACAATCACGAACGCCTCAGTCTTCGCCATTTCTTCCAATTGTTCGCGGCTGGGACGGCGAGGAAGTCCATGTGCCTTTTCCATAATCAAGCCGATTATGCGCGGGTGACGTTCCAGCCGCACCTCGATAAAATCGGCAAACCGTGATGGGTCGGTGACAACCTCTGCCGTGCCTTGAACATGCTTCGCGCCCACGCGGAGTTCCACCTGCGGATTCGATTGGATGTTGCGAACCCAATCCGCGTTAAGTCCACGAGCCGCACCGAGGTAATAATTCGTGCCGATCTTTTCGTATTGAAGAGGAGTCACTCGCTGCTTGCCAGACTTCCTGCCCGTCGTGGTCAGCAGGACGATGAATCCACCGATGACGGGTCCCAACCCAACAGCGTAAAGCACGCGATGGATTTTCTGGATGTTCTTCATCTTTGACCAGTCAAGGTTCTTCGCTGCCATTTCGTGAGCCTTTCCGTTGAACGTTAAACGTTTAACGTTCAACATTTAGTGTCGGTCTTGTATTCCGCCGAGTCATCCCTCACGCTGCGATTTCCTGCGTTCTTTTCGAGATACTCGATAAATCGGCGAATTTGACGAGACGCTTTGTCAGCCAGCTCATACGCTTCGGAAAATTGTTCCTGCGAGATGTAATTCAAGTCGGCTGCCACATACAATTGCGAACGAACTTCGCCCAAAGAGGCTTTCGCATGACCGAGGAAATTGACAAACTGAACATTCGTCCTGCTTTCGAATCCTTCGGCGATATTGCTCATCACCGAAACAGCCGCACGTCGAATTTGATCCTTCAAGCCATAATCCTTCGCAAACGCGCCCTGCTCTGCAAGCTTATAAACCATCAAAGTCAATTGACGAGCGGTTTTCCAGGATTCAATCTCTTCAAAACGCGTAATTGCAGTCATGTCAGCCTCCTTCAAAACAACGTTGAACGTTCAACGTTTAACGAAAAATGACATCCGCCGGCATCCCGATCTTCAACTTCCCATCGGGATCATTGACCTTCAACTTGATCGCGTAGACCGTGCTGGAGCGTCCTTCGACCGTCTGGACGTTGCGCGGGGTGAATTCGGCTTTGTCGGCAATCTGAATGACTTCGGCGGTGAAGGTCAGGGCGGGGAAGGAGTCAACCGTCAGTTCGGCTTGCTGACCGATCGAGACTTCGCCGTAGTGGTTTTCGGGGACGTAGACCGTGATGGTCAGGTTGTTCAACTCGCCGAGGACAAAAGCCGTCGCGCCGGGCTGGACAAACTCCCCCACTTCCACGTTGCGGGTGAGGACAACACCATCCATCGGCGAGGGAATCGTCAGCTTGGCGATTTGGGTATCGATCAAATCGAGGTTCGCCTGCGCCTGCCCTACAGCCATCTGCGCCTGATCCGCCGCCGCCTGCGCTTGTGACAGCACACCTTCCGCCGCTGTCACGGCAGTGGACTGTTCGCCTGTCTGGAACTTCCGCAGGTAATCGAGCGCGGCATAATAACGTTCCTGCGCCACCGAAACTTCAGCGCGGAGCAAAAGCACATCGTCCGCCGCTTGTGTATCGAGAAGTTCGTCGTAGGCTTTCTGGGCATCGTCCAGTTCCTGCTCTGCCGCATCGAAAAGATTCTCGCCCGCGTCTGTCAGGTTCTCGTCGCCGCGGCAGCCGTAGATAAAGTTTGTTAGTTTCTTGTTGTCGACACGGTAACCTTCGTTGGTTCCGCAATGGGTGCTGTTATACCTGCCGACAGGTGCGTTGGCATCGGCGGAGTTTTGCGTGAGATTGTTCACGTCTTTTGCCAGCAGATAGGCAAGCCGCGCATCGAGGAGCCGCTTTTCGGCTTTCAGGAATTCGGACTTCTCCACCGACAGGCTGACATTCTCCAAATTGGCACGGGATTCCTCCATCGCCTTGAAAGCAATGTCCACCTGATCTTGCGCCGCCTGAAGTTGCTCGGCGCGCGAGAAATACCAGTCGGGTTGCTCGAAGCGGTTCGGGTCTTTCGAGAACCAATCCTGAATGCGAGTCTTCTTATCCTGCGCGAGCGCCGCTTCGAGCGCAATTTGATATTGACTCTGCGCGGTGGACAGCGCGTTCTGCGCGGTCTTCGCGCCCGCTTTGGCTGATTCCAAACTGGCGGCGGCAACAGCCCGCTGGGCAGCGAGCAGGCTCGGGTCGAGTTGAATCAGCAGGTCGTCAACAGAAACGGCTTGACCTTCATCCGCGAGGACTTCGGTCACTTTGCCAGCCATTTCGGGCGCGACGTTCACCTGCGTGGCTTCGATGGTGCCAGAGGCGGTCAACACGCCGTTTTTATCCGAAAGAATCTGCGTGGCGATAAAGTAAATGCTGACGGCAACAAGCAGCAGGACAACAACGATTGCTTGAATGGGGGGACGTTTGTGGTTCATGGAAATCTCCTTTGCTCCCCTCTCCTTTTTAGGAGAGGGGTTGGGGGTGAGGTTTTAATCAAGCCGCTTGCGGAAGCGCAGGGCGGCGGCAGCCATAATGCCGACGGCGAAGAGGGTCATGGCAATCACATCGGTCTGGATCATCACCAGGCTGACATCCTTCAACAACAGCGAACGGATGATGACCAGGTAATACCGCAGGGGCATCAGGTAGGAAAACCAGCGCAACACGGCGGGCATGGCTTCGAGCGGGAAGAAAAAGCCCGAAAGGAAAATGCTCGGCAGCAGGGTCATCCACACGGTCAGCATGGCTTCCTGTTGGGTGTTGGCGATGGTGGAGGCAAACAAACCCATGCCAAGCCCCGTAATGAGGAAGATCACCGAAAGCAGGAGAATGAGTCCAAGGTCGCCGCGGATGGGCATCCCAAACCACCAGTGACCCACCGCCAGCACCTCGATGGTATTGAAAAAGCCAAGGATGACGTACGGCATGAGTTTGCCGACGATCAATTCCCACGAGCGGATGGGCGTGACAATCAACTGCTCGATGGTTCCACGCTCGCGCTCGCGCACCACCGACGAGGCGGTGAGGATGGCGGCGATGGCATACAAAATCATGCCGATCACGCCGGGGATCATGAAGTAGGCGCTGACCAGATCGGGGTTGTACCAAACGGTGGTGTGAACCTGGACTGGCGGCTGGACTCTGAGATTCATCCCCGTGCGGGCAAAGGTCTGGGTGAGGATTTCGGTGGAATGACTCTGGCTGATAAGCTGTGCCGCCGAAAGCGCGGTGGACGCGCTGGTCGGGTCGGAGCCGTCGAGGATGAACGCCACCTGGGCTTCTCCATCGCTCAGACGCTGGGCGTAATCGGGCGGGATAATCGCCGCCGCCTTCGCCTTGCCAGAGGCGATCAATTCTTCGATCTCCGCTTCGGATTGGACATCGTAGGCAATGCGGAAATAATCGGCGGCGCGGTACGCATCCAGCAGGGCGCGGGATTCGGGACTGCGGCTTTGATCCAGCACTGCGAGCGGCACATTGCGGACATCGTTCGTCGCCGAATAGCCAAGCAAGAACAATTGCATAATCGGGATGACGAGAATCATCGCCAGCGTGCGCGCGTCGCGAAAGATCTGGATGAATTCCTTGCGGATGATGGACATGAGACGCGAGTTCATTTGCTCTCCTTTATGACGCCGTGCAGGAAAATATCCACATAGGCGTCCATGGGGTCTGCGGGCAGAAGTTTTCTGAATGGGGTGTTGCCAAGTATGATGTCGGTAATCATGTAGGAAACCACCAGCCCAAAAAAGGAACGCGCCAACACTGCGGGATTGGCAACGCGCAGTTCCTTCCGCGCCTTGACCAGTTTCTCAAAAATGGGGAGTATCTTGGGCGCGACCTCCAGCACGATCAATTTGCCATGCTCGCCGCGAAACTCAACCAGTTCAATGAACATCAGGTTGATGTAATCGGGCTGTTTTTTTATTTCGTTCATGCTGATGAGCGCCGCATTTCGCAAAAACTCCTCGGCGGTTTCCCCTTGCGCTTCGAGAATCAAGGGCATGATTTTCCTGTACGGATGCTTGTCTACAACAATGGCTTCGAAGATTTCCTCCTTGCTCTTGAAGTGGTTGTAGATTCCACCCAAAGCCAATCCAGCATGTTCCGCGATCTCCCGCATGGACGTGGCGTGATAACCGTTCTTGATGAACAGTTCTGCGGCGGCGTCTTCGATGGCGTTGCGGGTGGTTTCGCCTTTGGTGGGGGCGTCCTTCGTCTTATCGGACATGTTTTTCCTTCTTTCAAGAAAATGAACGAACGTTCGTTTTTATTTTACGCAAAACGAAAAAACTGTCAAGACCGAAAAAACCAACCGCAAAAATTCATCAGGTACAATCCAGCCATGCTCTCCCTCACCCCCCTCGAAAAAAACATTCGTGAAAACCTTAAGCACAACCTCATTTTCAACCTGCTCGACGGCGGCTTGTTTGGCATGGCTTTGGGCTTTGCCTCGTTCAGCGCCGTACTCCCGCTCTTCGTCGCCTCGATGACCGATTCTGCAATGCTCATCGGGCTGGTGCCCGCCATCCATTCGACGGGCTGGCTGCTGCCGCAATTATTTACCGCCAGTCATGTCTCGCGCCTGCGGAAATATAAACGCACCGTGTTGATGACAACCGTTCACGAGCGTATCCCGTTTCTGGGATTCGCCATCGTTGCCCTGCTCTTGCCTTTTATCGGATTAAAGACTGGGCTTGTCCTTACCTTCCTGTTTTTGATCTGGCAGGGACTCGGCGGCGGATTCACCGCCAATGCCTGGACTTCGATGATTTCCAAAATCATCCCACCTGAATCACGCGGCACGTTCTTTGGAATGCAAAGCGGGCTGGCAAATCTCTTCATCAGCATGTCCGCCATCGGCGCGGGATACCTGCTCGACTACTTCGATGCGCCCTGGGATTTTGCAACCTGCTTCCTGCTGGCGGTGGTCTTCTTCATCATCTCGTGGTTTGCGCTCGCCGCAACCCGCGAACCCGAAGACACTGAAAAGTTCATCCCCGAACAAAAGACCCACTTTTGGGACGACTCGAAAAAGGTGCTGCGGCGCGATAAAAACTTCAACTGGTTTCTCCTTGCCCGCGTCCTCTCGCAATTTGCCACGATGGGGTTTTCGTTCCACATCATCTACGCCCTGCGCGAATTCAACATGACCGAGGTCATATCGGGCTACCTCATCGCCACGCTGACCATCTCGCAGACGGTTGCCAACATCGGCATGGGCTGGATCGGCGACAAGATTGGGCATCGCATGATGCTCATCATCGGAGCGGTTGCCGCCCTTCTCAGCGCCGCGCTGGCGTGGAACGCGGCATCACTTGCCTGGTTCTATCCCATCTTCATCTTGGAAGGCATTGCCAATGTCGCCATTTGGACCAACAGCATAACCATGACCGTGGACTTCGGCAATGAAACTGACCGCCCCATCTACATCGGTCTCTCGCAGACGCTCACCGCCCCCGCCACCATCCTCGCCCCGCTCATCGGCGGTTGGATCGTGGACGCGGCAGGTTTTATCCCCACCTTTTCCATTTCAGCAGTTTTGTCTGTCGCCATGTTTGGCGTGCTGGTATTTTTAGTGAAAGAACCGAGAAAATTCAGACCGTAGACCGAGGACGGTGTTCGGTCTACTCTCCACAGTCAATTTGCAATCAACAATTTATAAAAGGAATCTCCCATGTCCCTCATTCAGGAAAAAGTAAATCAGGCAATCGAAATTCTCAAAGAGCAAAATACCGATCTATGGCTGACCTTCGTGCGCGAGACTTCTGGCGCGCGCGATCCCGCATTGGATTTTCTGATCGGCGCGGGCGACCTGACCTGGCAATCGGCGCTCATCCTCACCAAGAAAGGCGAGCGGATTGCCATCGTCGGCAATCTCGAAAAAGAATCCGTCTCGCGGCTGAATGTCTTCGATGAGATTTTGGGATACGACACCGCCGTCAGCGGCTTGTTGAAGGAAACCATCACCCGCCTCGACCCCACGCGGATAGCGGTCAACACCTCCCGAAACAACGTCCACGCTGACGGCTTGACTCACGCCATGCACGAGTTCCTGCGTGAGTACCTGGCGGGCACACCCTACGCAGATCGTCTCGTCAGCGCCGAACCCGTCATCTCTGCCCTGCGCGGACGAAAGACTCCCACCGAACAGGCGCGAGTCCGCAAGGCGGTGCAAATCACCGACGAGATATTCAACAAGACCTTTGCCCAAATCAAAGTCGGCATGACCGAAATCGAAGTCGGTGAAATCATGCAAAACCTGGCGAAGGAATATCGCGTGGAATTGGCATGGCATCCCGAAAATTGTCCCGCCGTCAACAGCGGACCCAACTCACCCGTCGGGCACAGCGGACCGACCGCAATCAAGCTGGAGCGCGGGCACATCCTGCACTTCGACTTTGGCGTCAAATACGAAGGTTTCTGCTCCGACATCCAGCGCGTGTGCTACATCCTGCGCGAAGATGAGACCCAAACCCCGCCCGAAGTTCAGCGCGGATTCGACACCATCCGCGCGGCGGTGGAAAAATCACGCGAGGCGATGAGGCCGGGCGTGACAGCAAATTCAATTGACCTCATCGCGCGGAAAATTGTCACCGAAGCAGGCTATCCTGAATTCCCCTACGCCCTCGGGCATCAGTTGGGGCGGGTCGCCCACGACGGCGGCGCGCTGCTCGGTCCACTGTGGGAAAAATACGGCGACTCGCCCAAACAAAAACTGGAAGTCGGGCAAATCTTCACCATCGAACCTGGGCTGGCGGTCAACGGCTACGGCTACATCGGACTGGAAGAGGATGTGACCATCACCGAAAACAGCACAGAGTATTTGGGAGAGGCGCAACGGGAAATTATGTTGTTGAAAGGATAAGGCAGGCAAGACTTCCGAATCGCCAAAAAGCGGCGAGAATTCGGAAGTCTTTTTTTGATACATGTCACGCCCATCCCATGACATAAGTTTGACGCACTTCTTCCCCCGTTTTGTATGTCATCCGTCACTACTTGCCCATTTGCGCGGTGTTATACTCCAATTGTGAAAAACGTCACTACAAAGATTTCCAATCAACAAAGGATTTAATATGACCCAGGAAGACCCCAGAATTTTGCAACTGCGACAAGTCCGCGCCAAGGCGTTGGAAGGCGGCGGCGAAGCGAGAAACAAAAAGCGCAAAGAACAGGGCAAGTTGACGGCGCGGGAACGCGTGGAACTCCTGCTCGACCCCGGCACCTTCAACGAACTCGAACCCTTCATCACCCACCAGGGCGATGAACTGGGCTTGCTGAAAGAGAAGTTCTACGGCGACGGCGTCATCACCGGCTACGGACAAATCAACGGGCGGACGGTTTATCTCTACTCGCAGGATTTCACAATCTACGGCGGCGCGTTGAGCGAAATGCAGGCGCACAAAATCTGTCGCGTGATGGATTTGTCAGTCCGCAACGGCGTGCCCTTCATCTCGTTGATCGACTCCGGCGGCGCGCGCATTCAAGAGGGCGTGCGCTCGATGGGCGGCTATGCCGAAATCTTCCGCCGCAACGCCCAGTACTCGGGTGTGGTGCCGCAAATCAGCGTCATGCTCGGACCCTGCGCCGGCGGCGCGGCGTACTCCCCCGCCCTGACCGATTTGGTCGTCATGGTCGAAAAATCCTCCTTCATGTTCCTGACGGGACCCGACGTGATTAAAGCCGTCACGGGCGAAGTCATCGACGCGGAATCTCTCGGCGGCGCGGCAGTCCACAACTCAGTCAGCGGCGTGGCGCATTTGAGCGTTTCCAGCGAACAGGCGGCGCTCGAAATGGCGCGGCACTTCCTCTCATACCTGCCCTCGAACAACGTCGAAAATCCGCCCTTCCTGCCGCCCACCGACGAACCCTCGCGCATGGATGAAGAACTCAACAGCATGATTCCGCTGGCGGCGAACGAACCCTACATCATGCACGATGTCATCGAAAAAATCGTGGACGCCGACTCCTTCCTCGAAATCCAACCCGACTGGGCGCGGAACGCCATCGTCGGCTTGGCGCGGATTGGCGGGCACAGCGTCGGCGTCGTCGGACAGGAACCGTCCATCATGGCGGGCGTCATCGACATCGACGCGGCGGACAAAATGACCCGCTTCGTCCGCATGTGCGACTGCTTCAACATCCCGCTCGTCACCTTCGTTGATTCGCCCGGCTTCCTGCCTGGCGTGGCGCAGGAACACGGCGGCATCATCCGCCACGGCGCGAAACTGCTCTATGCCTACTCCGAAGCCACCGTGCCGAAGATTTGCATCATCACCCGCAAGGCGTATGGCGGCGCGTATGTCGTCATGTCGAGCAAGTACCTCGGCACCGACATCACCTACGCCTGGCCCTCGGCGGAAATTGCCGTGCTGGGCGCGGAAGGCGCGGCGAACATCCTCTACAAAAAGCAAATCGAATCCGCCGCCGACCCCGCCGCCGAGCGCGCCCGTCTTGCCGCCGAATACCGCGAGAAGTTCAACAACCCGTACTACTCCGCCTCCACCGGCTACGTGGACGACATCATCGAGCCGCGCGAAAGCCGCCCGAAGATCATCGCCTCGCTCTCGGCGCTGCGCGACAAATACGCCCCCGCCCCCGCCCGCAAGCATGGGAATATTCCGGTGTAATTCGTGTTACGTGGCGCGTGTTCCGTTATGCCCTACGGAACACGCGCCACGCAAAAAAGCCAAAACCTCTTATGACAGACTTAACCCTCTCCCTTCAAATCACCGCCCTCGGCATGGGACTGGTCTTCGGCGCAATCATCCTGCTTTGGGTGATGATGATTCTGCTGACGACTTTGACTGCGGATAAAAACCCGCCTGACGAAGAACCTGCCGCGCCCGAACCTGGCTCTGCGCCCCAAAGCGGATTCAAAGCCCAAGCCGCCGCCATCGCTGTGGCGCTCGCCCTTGCTGAACAGGGACAATCCACCGCCCGCCCACTGTCTGAGCCGCCCACCGCGCTCGTCTCAGCCTGGCAGTTGGGAATGCGAACCAGCCAGCGCACGCAAAAAGGAAGTCTTGGAAGAAGATAATTGCATCAGACCTGACAGGTGACCATGAAACCTGTCAGGTCTTTGGAGAACTTATGAAATATAAAATCACAGTCAACGACCAAATCTACGAAGTCGAAATCGAAAACATCAACGCCCGCCCCGTGATTGCAGTGGTGGACGGCGAACGCTTCGAGGTCACGCCAGAGGGCGGAGCCGCAAAGCAGGAAAAGCCCAAAGTGGAGAAAAGGTCATTTAGCGCGAACCAACCCTCAGCGGCGGCTTCCTCTCCCAACGCGGCGGCAGGCGGAAACGTCCTCACCTCTCCCCTGCCTGGAACCGTCGTCAATCTCTTTGTAAAGGCGGGCGACAAAGTGGAAGCGGGACAGGTTGCGCTGGTCATCGAAGCGATGAAGATGAAGAACAGCATCCGCACCACCATCGGCGGAACCGTGAGCGAAGTTTTGGTGGCAACGGGTCAAAGCGTGGCGCATAAACAGGCTTTGATTAAGTTCGCCGACACCAGCGATACGGCGTGGATGTAGAAAACTGTCGTTAAATTGTAATTGTCATCCTGTAATTAAAGCGCGGCACAAAGTCTATAATAAAAAAAGCACGGTGCTTGCTCAACGATGAACAGGAAGGCATACCATGACAGAAACCTCCTCCAGCGGGCAGAACCTGTATCAAAAATATTTGTGGGGATTTCGTATTCTTGCCGTCCTCACTATTTTGTGGGGGGCGTATTATTTATTTTGGCGATACACCAACTCGCTCAACTTTGACTATCTCTGGCTGGCGTTGCTGCTCATTCTGGCAGAAACCTACTCCTACGCCGACATCCTTCTTTTCACCCTGATGATGTGGAGCCCCGCGCGTCGTCAGGCTCCGCCGCCCGCACAGGGTGACACCAGTGTGGACGTGTACATCGCCACGTACAACGAACCTGTCGAACTATTGCGCCTGACGGCAGACGCCGCTACCCGCATTGACTGGAAGAACAAGCACATTTACATCCTGGACGATGGCGGGCGGGCGGAGATGAAAGCCCTGGCAGATGAACTCGGCTGCGGCTACATCACTCGTAGCGAGGATTGGAGCGGCAAGCCGCGTCATGCCAAGGCTGGCAATATCAACAACGCCATGCAGCAGACCTTCGGCGAGTTTGTCCTCATTCTTGATTCAGACCAAATCCCCGCGCCAGACATCATCAAAAACACGCTGGGTTATTTCGAAGACCCCAAAGTGGCGTTTGTGCAAACGCCGCAACATTATTACAACCTTCCGCCTGGCGACCCCTTTGCCTCAGACGCGCCGCTTTTTTATGGTCCCATCCTGCAAGGCAAAGATGGCTGGAATGCCGCAACTTTCTGCGGCTCCAATGCAATCATCCGCCGCGAGGCACTGATGCAGCTTGGCTTGAGCGGCTTCGTGAAGGAAGTGGAAGAGCAGATGTTGCAAAGCATGTCGCGCCTGCACAACGAACTGCACTTCGGCGATGCGAACCCCGTATTGGAAGAAGCCGCCCTTGCCCGCTTCAAAGCCCAACTGCGCGAGGCGCGTAAATCCCTGCGAAAAGGCGAATCGATAGTCATCATCAGCGAAGCGGTTCGCAAATCGGTGCAGGAGGTGCGGGAGACGGTTGCAGAGGATGACTTCGAGATGATTGCCGCCGATCTGGCGGAACTCGCTGCGATGGGCGATTCTGCCGCCGAAGACGCGCGGCGCTTCATTGTCAACCGAAAGCCTGATCTTGTTTCCCAAGCCGCTCCCCACGCTGGAGACGCGCTCGGCGTATCCAAGGCGATGGTAAAAAGCATCGAACTCACCTGCCCCGACGAAGCAATTCCCGTCCTGCCGCTCTCCACCATCAGCATTACCGAAGACACCGCCACTGCCATGCGCCTGCACGCCATGGGCTGGACAAGCGTCTTTCACGGCGAAATCCTCGCCTACGGACTCGCCCCCGAAGATTTGGGCACAGCCCTCAGTCAGCGGTTGCGTTGGGCGCAGGGAACCTTGCAAATTCTCGTCCGCGAAAATCCGCTCTTTTACAAGGGATTGACCCTGCCGCAGCGGTTTCTATATTTCAACATGGCGTATTCCTATTTCAGCGGATTCGTCAGCCTGGTCTTTTTACTCGTTCCCATCCTTTATCTGTTCTTCGGTTTTTCCGCCATCTCCAGTTGGACTGTGGAATTCATTGCCCGCCTGTTGCCGCTGTTGGTTCTCAATAATTTTCTACATATTTACGTTACGCATGGGCTGAATGTGCGCCGCAGTGAAGAGTACAGCCTTGCCCTCTTCCCACTCTGGATTCAAGCCGTGCTCAGTGTGTTCTCTGGAATGCAGTTGAAATTCGCCGTTACCGCCAAGGAACGCCAAAGCGGGAACCATCTCAAACTGGTTTGGGCGCAAATCACCGTCGTCGTCCTGACCATTGCCGCATCCATTTATGGTTTTATTTCACTGTGGCAGGGCTGGAACCCCAATGTGTACGGCGTGCTGATTAATATCTTCTGGGGCGCGTACAATATTCTTCCGCTTTCGCGCATCATCCTCGCCGCGGTGTATGTACCGCCCGCCAACTGGCAACCCCGCCCGCCCGATTTCCTCTTCCCAAACGGAAGACCTTCGTAATCTGACCGCCGCTCATTAACTGCAAAGGAGAAATCATGGACTTCGAAATGTATGAAAGTCAATTGACCGAAAAAGTCACCCTGTTGATTCTCGTTGGCAGGTTCAGCGCCGCCTCCGCCCCGCAGGTGCGGGAGAAAATAAAACAGTTGACGGATGACAATCACATAGAAATTATCCTCGACATGAGCGCCGTTAATTTTTTGGATAGTTCGGGGCTGGCGGCTCTCGTCTCAGCGCTCAAATGCACCCGCAAACGCGGCGGCTGGCTAAGGCTGGCAGGCGTCACAGACGCGGTAATGAACGTATTCAAACAAAACCAACTTGACCGCGTTTTTACCATCCATTCAAACGTCGAAGCTGCGTTACGCGCTTCGTAAACAAAAAACTGCACAAAGGAATCGTATGGACTTAACTTCACTGTTGCCCGAATTACTCAAAGGTTTTACTCACTTCACGCTGGGGAACGGCGTGATGATTTTTGCCGCGCTGGTGTTGATTTACCTCGCTGTCTTCAAGGAAATCGAGCCCGTGCTGTTGCTGCCCATCGGCTTTGGCTGTTTGCTGGCGAATATTCCGCTGGCAGGCATGACCGCCGCCGAAGGCATGACCAAAGTTTTATACGACGCTGGAATCAAGACCGAGTTATTCCCGCTGTTGATTTTTGTCGGCGTCGGCGCGATGATCGATTTCTCGCCGCTGTTGGCTCAACCGCGCATGGTCTTGCTCGGCGCGGCGGGACAGTTCGGAATCTTCGGCACGTTGATGCTGGCGATTGTGCTGGGCTTCCCGTTGAATCAAGCCGCCTCCATCGGCGTCATCGGCGCAATCGACGGACCCACCTCCATTTTTGTGGCGTCCAAACTTTCTCCCGAATTGCTTGCGCCGATTGCGGTGGCGGCTTACTCGTACATGAGTCTGATTCCCATCATCCAGCCGCCGTTGATGAGATTGCTGACCACAAAGAAAGAGCGCATGATTCGAATGGACTATGCGCCCAAACCGATTTCAAAAAAGACGTTGATATTTTTCCCCATCATCCTGACGGTGGTGGTCGGTCTGCTCGTTCCCGAAGCCACCCCGCTGATTTCGATGCTGATGTTGGGCAACCTGCTCAAGATGTCTGGCGTGGTGGATCGTCTGAGCAAATCTGCTGAAAACGAAATCATCAACATTGCAACGCTGTTTTTGGGGCTGGCAATCGGCTCGACTATGCAAGCGGTTGACTTCCTCAATTGGGACACGGGCAAAATTATGATTCTCGGTTTGTTCGCCTTCGCGCTCGACACGGTGGCGGGCTTGCTGTTCGGCAAGTTAATGTCTTTCCTGAGCGGCGGAAAAATCAACCCGCTGATTGGCGCGGCTGGAATCTCCGCCTTCCCGATGGCGGGACGGCTGGCAGCGAAAACCGCCAACGACGAAGACCCCGATAACTTCATCCTCATGCACGCGATGGGAGCGAATACAGCGGGACAACTGGGGAGCGTGATTGCAGGCGGAATATTATTATCGGTGGTGAGTAAGATGTTGGGGTTGTAGGAAGTAGGTTGGTAGGTTGGTAGTCCCGTGGGTTGAGAAAATCGCCTGCGGGACTGTTTGTATTTTTTCGTATTTGCGCTATAATCAAGTTGTCTGACAACTTGATAAAAAATCAGGAGAACCCCATGACCACAATTGACCTCACAATTCACAAAGACCGCCGCGCCCGCGCCATTCAACGCGCCAAAGAACGCAACATCATCATCCCCACCTATGCCCAGATGAAAGACCCCTCGAAAATTCCTGCCAAAATCAAGGAGGAATTGAAAGGCATCGGACTGTGGGACATCCATCCGCGCAACCTGTTCCGCATCAACTGGCATAACCAGCCCACCGCCTCAGGCGGGACGTTCGGCGGAGTCAATTTCATCGAACTTCCCTCTTCGCTGACGGGAGTCAAGGCGCGCATCATTGCCGTTGTTGGCAAGTGGTTCCCGACGGGAGCGCACAAAGTCGGCGCGGCTTTCTCGTGCCTTGTGCCGCGTTTGGTCACGGGTCAATTCGACCCGACTACCCAAAAGGCCGTCTGGCCCTCCACTGGAAATTACTGCCGTGGCGGCGCGTATGACTCAGCCTTGCTGGCATGTGAATCCATTGCCATTTTGCCCGAAGGCATGTCGAAGGAACGCTTCGAGTGGCTGGAAAAAGTGGCGGGTGAAACCATCAAGACGCCGGGTTCCGAATCCAACGTGAAGGAAATTTTCGATAAGTGCAAGGAAATCAGAAACTCCGGTCAAGACGTGATGATCTTCGACCAGTTCCAGGAGTTCGGAAATTATCTCTGGCATTACGAAGTGACCGGGCACGCGATGGAAGAAGTCTTCAAACAGGTGGCGGGTAAAAACGGACGCTTCCGCGGTATTTCATCCGCCACGGGATCGGCTGGAACCATCGCCGCTGGCGATTATATGAAGCAGTTGTTCCCCGAAAGCAAAATCGTCGCCAGCGAAGCGCTGCAATGTCCGACCCTGCTCGAAAACGGATTTGGCGCGCACCGCATCGAAGGCATCGGCGACAAACACGTGCCGTGGGTTCACAACACCAAGAATACCGACATGGTCACCGCCATCGATGACAACGCCGTGGTCAATATCTCGCGCCTGTTCAATGAAGAGAACGGCAAGGCATACCTGGTCAAGCAGGGCGTCTCTGAGGATGTGGTCGGCAAACTCGATTTGCTCGGCTTCTCCGGCATCTCGAATGTTCTCTCCGCCATCAAGGCAGCCAAGTATTATGAAATGGGCGAGGACGACATCATGATTACCATGCTGACCGACTCGATGGAACTCTACCGCTCGCGCCTGCATGAGATGCACCAGGAGTTCGGCGAGTACAGCGAAGCCAACGCCGCCGCCGACTTCGCCCGCTACCTGCATGGACAGTCCACCGACAACATGCTCGAACTGCGTTACACCGACCGCCGCCGCGTACACAACCTCAAGTACTACACCTGGGTCGAGCAACAGGGCAAGACCTACGAAGAAATCCAGCAGCAATGGTATCAACAAAACTATTGGACCGATGTCCAGAAGCAAGCCGATGAAATCGACGAACTGATTGTCGAGTTCAACAAGGAAGTCGGTTTATAAAAAGTTTTATGACAGTCACCTGCGAGGGTGACTGTCATTTTTTTGCAACCCAACAACGTTGATACTGCAAGGTTTACTGTTGTATAATCTATAAAATGCAAAACACGCCGTACCTGATCCCCTGGTTTGTTTCGGTTGCGCTTACCTTTTCGATGGGCGTGTATGCAATCCGCCGCAGGGGGCATTTTGCATCCATTCCGTTCATCGCCATGTGCTTCTTCGCCACCCTTTGGGCATTTGGCTACATCTTCGAATTGGGCAGCACTAATCTCGGCGTCAAATTACTTGCGGTAAAAATCGAATACGTCGGCATCATCGGTGTGCCGCTCTCTTGGACGGCGTTTGCGCTTGCCTACACCGGGCATGGGCAGTGGCTGACAAAACGCAATATCGCCCTGGCGCTGGTATTCCCCATCCTTACCCTGCTGGCAGTGTGGACAACGGAACGTCATCACTGGTTCTTCACCGAAATCAGCATCATCACAGATGAAGCCTCGGGCCTGCTTTTAATTTGGAATCCGCCCGGATGGTGGTTCTGGCTTCATGCCTTATATGTCTATGGGATTCTGGTGCTCGGCACATACATCCTGATTCGCGAATATTGGAATCAAAGGGATGTATACCGTTCGCAGGTCATCGTCAATGTCACCGCCATCCTGCTGCCCTGGATCGCAAACGGCATCGTGATTTCAAGACTGGTTCCAATCGACATCACCTCCGTCACCTTTTCCATCTCCATCCTGATTTTGGGCTGGGGGTTTCTACGTTACGGGTTATTGAATATCGTCCCCATCGCGCATCGCGCCGTTTTCGAAAGTATCTCCGATGCGGTCATCGTGCTTGACCCAAGCCTGCACATTGTCGAACTAAACCCTGCCGCGTTGGAACTTTTCGACCTCCAGGTCAATGCCGTTATTGGAAAACCATTCCACAAGATTTTCCACGCATGGATTTATCTCGACGAGCAATCCATGAAAAAGCAGGGGCTTCACAGGGAAATCATGATCGAAAGCGAGGGAAAACCAACCCGCTGGTTCGACCTTTACGTCAGCACGCTGCGCGAACTGCCCAGGCAAAGCGGAGGTTGGATCGTCACGCTGCGCGATGTAACCGACCTGAAAGAAAATGAATCGGCGCTCGCCATTGCCCGCGACGAAGCGGTACAGGCAAACAACTTCAAAACCCAGTTGCTGGCAAATGTCAGTCACGAACTGCGAACGCCGCTGGGCATCATCATGGGCTACACGGACCTGCTTGCCCGCAAGTCCTATGGTGAACTGGACGAGAAACAAATCAGCGTTTTGGGAAAAATCAGGGAAAGCACCGAATACCTCGAAGCGCTCGTCTCGGGTTTGCTGGATCAGGCGCAACTGGACAGCGGCAGGTTGAAACTGGCGCACACTCCCTTTGATATTCGCGAAGTATTGGGAAAGACCTGCAATCAATTGTGCGTCCTGGCAGACACGAAGAAGCTCGAATTTTCCTCTTCGATCTCGGATGACATGCCCACATATATTGTCGGCGACAGTCAGCGGATGAAGCAAATCCTTGTCAATTTGATCAGCAATGCCATCAAGTTCACCGAAACAGGCGGCGTCACAGCGCGAATATATAAATCGGACATCGATCAATGGAAGATGGAGGTTGCCGATACGGGACCCGGCATTCCCGAGAATTCCCTTCAGGTCGTATTCGAACCTTTCAAGCAATTACCCGAAGCCAACAGAATCATGCGCAAAGGCTATGGGCTGGGACTCTCGATTACAAAACAACTCATCAAATTGATGGGCGGCGACATCATTGTGGAAAGCGAGATGGGAAAGGGAACCACTTTCATCGCCACCCTGCCGCTAATTACCGAAGTGGAAATTGTCGAATAAAAAGGCTTCCGAAGTTTTGTAAACTTCGGAAGCCTTTTTTCTATCTCAGCCCCGCCAGCAACAAAATCAAACCGATCATTTGAATCAGGTGAAAGATTCCATTATTGTCGAAATACCAGATGATTCCCCTGCCCGCCTTGCCTGTCGCCTGCACCGCTGCCGCGAGGAGGGTAACCGCCACCCCAGCCAGCACCCAGCCCGCGCCCGCCAGCGCAGACGTGAAAAAGAGCCAGGCATACGCGCCCAGCGCGAAGAACATGGCAACGGCTTCGTAGGCGATAAAGGTCAGGAACGTGCCAGGCTTCCAAAGGGTGAAAAGAAAGAATCCGCAGCCGATGACCAGCAGGGCAGGGACTTTCGCGCCAGCGCATCGCCGCTCAAATCGAACAGGGCGGCGACCACGAACAGCCCCAGCGCCAATCCCAAAGAAAGGTTGATGGGCATCCACAGGCGGTCATTGGTTTTGGGGGTCATCTCGAATCCGTGCGCAACTGCGCCGAGAAAAGATGAAGCCGCCAGCAAGCCAAAGACCCAGGACCAGAGTTCAAAACGAAAGCCTGAAAAGCGGTTGAGATAAAAAACGGCAAACGCCGCCAGCAAGCCCATAAAAATATCGGTCAGGGCGGTGACACGCTCGAATCGGGAATGATGAAAAGTCATATTTTTTCCTTGGAGTTTTGATGTCCGACATTATAATAAAGCCATGCTCAAGCCAACAGATTTGATTCTCGTCTGTCTGATTCCTTCACTGCGGGATTTGGAAATTGCGCGGCTCCTCGGCTGGTATCGGATTCCGCTTCGCACCGCCCCGAAAGTTGTGGCGGTGGACTACCTGGCTTTTTACCAGCACTCAGCCTTCGCCGAGCGCGGTGGACAAATCGAATTCATTGCCCAGGTACGCGGTCACGAGTTGACCACCCGCAGCGAGTTGCTGCGCGACGAGAAAGACCACCCACGAGCCAACGAAGAATATTTCAAAATTCAATTGGGCGGGCTGGAGAAACTGCGCGAGCCAATCCGCGCCGACAAGTGGAAACGCCTGACATTTTTATATTCGACTGGCGAGTATTTGCTGAACGCCAAACTGCTCAACGACCTCGTTGTACAAAACGAAGAGCGGGATATTTTGTGGAAGAACCTGCGCGAACGCGCCGAGAACGAACAACAATACAAAGTTGGTTTGCCCGAAGCAGATTTGCCGCCTGAGGTGTTGATGGCGTTGCTGGGGATTAAAGGTGTCTGAGGCGTTTGAAGTGTCTAACGTATCTAAAGTATCTGATGAGATGAAAGACCTCAAAACCTCACAACCCTCATACACCTCATACACCTCACCCCCCACACACATTTCGGAGAACAACGATGGACAAAGAGCCAAAAGCATTTCGCAAACTAATCGTCTGGCAGCGGGCGCATGAACTGGCGTTGGCGATTTATAAGGCAAGCGAGAAATTCCCAAAGCACGAGATGTTTGGTCTGACAAGTCAGGTGCGGCGTTCGGCGGTTTCGGTGGGAGCGAACATCGCCGAAGGATACGCGCTCGGAACCGCGCCAAATTATCTGCGACACCTGAACATTTCAGTTGGCTCTCTGGCTGAAACAGAAAGTCATATTGAAATTGCGCATGACTTGGAGTATCTTTCAGATGTGACCTACGAAAACCTGACAGAAAAAGCACGCGAAGTCGGCTACCTGCTCTCACGGCTAAAAACAGCCATCCAAAACAACACACACAAGAAACCTTAACCCATTAGATACTTCATAAACCTCATACACCTCACATACCTCATACCCCTCAGGAACTTTCCCCCATGAACACACTTATCAAAAACGGCACGCTCATCACCGCATCCGAAACCTTCCAGGCAGACATTCTCATCGAAGGTGAAACCATCGCGCTGATTGGCAAAGACCTCACCCACCCCAACGCCGAAGTCATCGACGCCGCTGGCAAATTCATCATGCCCGGCGGAATCGACCCGCACGTTCACCTCGATTTGCCCATGTTTGGCACGGTTTCATCCGACGACCATTACACAGGTCACAAGGCGGCAGCGTTTGGCGGGACAACCACCGCGATGGATTTTGTCGTGCTCGAAAAAGAGGGCTTCAAATACTCCGCCGATTTATGGCTGGAAAAATCAGCCAAGGCGGCAATCGATTATTCCTTCCACATGAACCTGAACCGTTTCGATGACCAACTCGCCGCCGAAATGCCTTCGATGATGGAGATGGGAATCCAGTCGCTGAAAGTATTCACTGCGTACAACGGAAAACTGCGGTTGGACGACGGCGGCATTTTCCGCGCCCTGCGGCTTGCCAAAGAAAACGGCATGTTGATGATGGCGCACTGCGAAAATGGCGATGTCATCGAGCAGTTGATTCCCGAAGCGCTGGCGGCGGGACACACCACCCCCGAATGGCACGCGCTCACCCGTCCAGGCTGGGGCGCAGTCGAGGCGACGCTCCGCATGGCGGCAATAGCAGAGCAGGCAGACGCGCCCGTGTACATCGTCCACATGAACATGGGCGGCGAAGTGGACATGCTGAAATACGCCCGCGAACGCGGAGTCAAAGTGATGGGCGAAACCTGTCCCCCGTACCTGTTTTTCTCCATCGAAGAGTTACAGCGTCCCGACGGCGCCAAGTGGATTTGCTCCCCGCCGATGCGCTCGAAGGAAGATAACACGCGGCTCTGGCAGGGACTTCACGAAAACACTCTGCAAACCGTCGGCACCGACCACTGCCCGTTCTTCTTCGACGGCACAAAGCCAATTACCTACGAAGGGAAGGAAATCGCCATTCCCGGCAAGGAACTTGGCGCGAAGGATTTCACCAAAATCCCCAACGGTCTGCCTGGCATCGAAGACCGCCTGCCCGTCATGTGGACTCACGGAGTCCGCACGGGCAGAATCACGCCGAATCAGTTTGTGGCGTACATGTCCACCAACCCCGCCAAAATCTTCGGCTTGTATCCGCGCAAGGGAGCGCTCCTCCCCGGTGCAGATGCGGACATCGTGATTTGGGATCCCGAAAAGCGCGTCAAATGGGGCGTGGAACAATCGCACCAGCGCACCGATTACAGCCTCTACGAAGGCTGGGAACTGGTCGGCGCTCCCGAAAAAGTTTTCCTACGCGGCAAGTTGATTGTGGACGGCGAGAAGTGGCTCGGCAAATCTGGCGACGGGAAATATTTGAAGCGCGGCGAGGGCGAGATTTTATAGGTATCTGGTGGTCGAGTGTTCCGAGCGCTTTTCAGCGAGGAACATATCGAGACCACTTATTGAAAAAGGATAACATGCCGACTCAAAAACCTGCCATTCATTGCGACGCGCTTGTCGTTCACTGCATGGATTATCGCTTGCAAAAATTCCTGCAACCGTGGATCACCGTCCGCTTTGGATATGACAACTTCGACATCATCTCGCTGGCAGGCGGAGTGCATGACTACGAGATGGTCTTGAAATACGTGCAGCTTGCAGATTCAATCCACGGCATCGAAACCGTCTGCCTGATCAATCACGAAGATTGCCGCGCCTACGGACGCGACGGGACATACAAACGTCACAAGCACGACCTGATGGATGCGCGGGAAAAAATCAAAGCGCTATTCCCCCGATTAAAAGTGGAAGTCTTCTACCTGCATTTGGACGGGACTTTCGAGCCAATCGAGTGAGATGGAGTCCGCAAGTAGAACTTGCGGACTCCGTTTTTTATTTCCTCTTTTTCGTTTCGTCCTCCAACTCTGCCAACAGCAAATCCAACGCGCCGACGGAAATTTGCAGCTCGCGCAGGGAAATCACCATCGAAACGATCATCAGGATCAGGGCGATGGCAAAACTCCACTGTCCAGCCACGACCCAGCCTCCAAAGAGGGCAAACATGCTGATCACACAAAACAACAGGCTGAGCAATCCAAAAATCTGCATGTCGCGGATGAGGTAGATGCGATAACGCAGGTTGGCGATTTGTCCAAGCAGGTTGTCGTCATTCTCGGATTTGTAGCGGTCATGCAAATTGCGGATGATGGTTGCAAGAGTCAGAAAGCGGTTGGTGTAAGCCAGCATCAACAAAGATACGGTGGGGAAAAGCAGGGCGGGGGTTGTAAAATTAATTTCCATGAGATGGATTATATCGCGCCTGATAAAACAGACTTCGGAAGTTTTAGAAACTTCCGAAGTCTTTGGCGCCCAGCGTCCCAATCGTCTTCAAAAACGTGACCGTCATCCGCGCCGTGGCGCCCCAGAGCAGTTCGCCGTCGAAGGGGTGGTAGGTGATGAGCGAGCGGTCTGAGTCGCGCAAAGGGAATTCCCAATAATTGCTGCGGTCAGAGAGCCACAGCAGCGGGATGGTGAAGACCCGCGCCACTTCGACGCCCGCCACTTTGAAAGCATACGGAAATGGGATGACCCCCACCACCGGCGTGACGCGGTAACTGCTGATGGTGATCAACTGACTCAGCCGCCCCAGCGTCGTCACGTCCTCGCGCCGCATTCCAATTTCCTCTTCGGCTTCGCGCAGGGCGGTTTGTTCGGGCGTGGTCTCGCCTTCGTCGCAGGCGCCGCCGGGGAAAGAGACCTGCCCCTTGTGCGACTGAACTTTATCTGTGCGGCGGGTAAACAACACATGCCATTCTCCGCCCGAAAAAGCCAGCGGAACCAGCACCGCCGCGCACTTCAACGGCGTCCCCGGCTTGACGGGGATTTCGGCATAGCCGTCCGAGTCGTCGGCATTTTGGCGCGACTCGCGCAATTTTTGGGCGATGTATTCCTGGGTCAAATTCATGCGTCATTGACCGCGCAGCGGGGTTCCGCAATAATCGCATTCGGCGGTGAGGTCGTCAATCCATTCGAGTTCGTCGGGGTTGACCACTCCACCGCAGGATGGGCAATGCGTGGGCAAAATCGGACGTTTGACAGCAGGTTCGGCGGGCGCTTCGGCGGGCAAAGCCCCGCCCAACATCGCCGCAATTTCATTTGCCTCGGCAGTCAAACCCCGCGCCTGCAACTCATCCACCGCCCGTTGACCCAAAACCTGCATCCGGTGAAATCGTCCCTGCGAGGCAAGCATGGTCAGACCCAGCCGCAGAGAGGCGACGCCCGTTGCGACATCCCCAGCCAAAATGGCGGCGCGCCCCGCTTCGATGTGTGAAATCGGTTCGCGGCGCGGGAAAAGATTTTCAACTTCCTGGACAACCTGGTTGAACGCGCCATTTCTCCCCATTTGACGCCTGCCCATACCGCCCCCTCGAAATTGACCTTGTCCTCTGCGACCAAACATAACAGCCTCCTCGATTAATCTTCGATACTGACTTCGTTCTCCAACTCCATGCCGCGCGGGTCGTTGTTGGGTTCGATGCGGCGGGCAAAGATCAAATAGCCGGTGTGCGCCACCATGCGGTCAGCGGGGCGGACGCGGGCGGGATCAGATTTGTAGTGCCGCAGCATCAACTCACAGACTTCGACAAAGGCAAAATTATTTTTCTTCAAGGCAATCAGCGTTTTCTCGACCTGGTTGAACGTGGGAATAATCGTGCCGAAGAATCCGCCGGGCTTGAGCGCGGCGCGAACCTGCGCGATGTATTCCTGCGGATATTGCACATCCAAAAAGAAGGCGTCCATGTCGGTTTCGTCGAAGCCCTCGCGGATGTCGCGCTGTTTGAACTCGACGCGCTCCATCAGTCCCACCCGTTCCAAATTCTTGCGGGCGAGGTTTTGCGTGTCGGGCTTCTGCTCGTAGGACACGACCCGCCCCTCCGCGCCGACGGCAGTTGCCAGCGCAATCGTCACCGAGCCTGAGCCTGTCCCCGCCTCCATCACCCGTTTGCCGGGCGTGATGCCCATCATCACCAAAATATAGCCGATGTCTTTGGGGTACAAAATTTGCGTGGCGCGGGGCATGTCTTTGAGGACATCCGCGATGGATGGTTGCAGCAGAAAAAACGGCGCGCCCATGTGACTGAATACCTGCGAGCCGTAGGGTTTGCCAATCAACTCGTCGTGGAACAGCACGCCGCGATGCGTTTGAAAGTCGCCGCCCGCCTTCAGCGTGAAAATGAAATGTTTGTGGGTCAAGCCGACCAGTTGAACCAGGTCGCCTTCCCGCGCTGTGGATGAATGATTCATACCGCTATTGTACCCTTCCGAACCTTTTGATTGAACTTCATCAACGCGAAAAACATCCCGACTGCCAGCGTGAACATGCCGCCGACCATTGCGGGCATGACGGTGGAAAGCCATTCGGGCTTGCCGATGAACTCGCCCAGCGCCGAAAGTCCCACGCCCACCGCGCACGCATTCCAAATGCCGTGAATCAGAACCGCGCTCGAATAGGCGGCAACCAGCCGCAAAATGCGCCGCTCTCGAAACGCCGAAGCGATGCCCCAGCCGACCAAGCCAGAAGCGGCAATATGCAGCAGGCTTGTCCCCGCCCGCACGCTGACGATGACCGCCCAACTTGCAGTTTCTGCGCCGCCGGCGTTCAAACTCTCGACCAGGGCAAACGCTGCGCCGCTCAACATGCCCAAAGCAAGCCCCTGCGCCGGCGATTCCAACTTCCACGCAAAAAGCCACACCGCCAACGGCTTGAACAACTCTTCGACGAGCGGCACAAGGACGGCGACATAGCCCACCGCAGCCACAATCAGCAACGGGTTGGAGAGGTACGGCGCGATTAATTCCAAAATGGCGTCCTCGTCCGTTTCGACTTTCAACAGCGCGACAAGCCGCATCAATTCCTGCATCAGTTCGGGTTGGGTGACGACGACGAAGACCGCGCCGAGAATGATTCCGACTGCCAGCAAAACAGCCTCCAGCATAATCATCACCAGCGGAGCCAGGGTCATGCTCAAGCCGAAAATGCCAAAGACCCGCCAGCGCGAACCGAGTTCGATTTCCCTCGCGCCGATGCCGAACAAAATCCAAATAGGCGGGACGATGACGATTAAAGTCAGGACGGGAAGGATGAGCCACGCCAGCCATGTAACTTCGGTCAGGGCAACCGCCGCGCCAATGCCAATGGAAGCCAAAGCCAAAGCGATGACCGCCGCAACCTGCCAGCCCGCAAACGGAAACCGAATCAAGGCGTCGGCTTGTTCGCGCCCCAGCGACTTTTGCAGCACAAACCAAGCCGCCAACAACAAAGCCGCGCCCTCGAAGCCAAAGGAGAAGGCGGTCACCATCTGCGCCGCCGCGTCGCCCTCTTCGGTAAAAAGGACGATGAGCGAATTGACGCCCACGCCAAGCGCCGCCAGCAACAACGAAGCCGCGCTCAAAATGAGAACGACCAAAACGGACAACGAAACCCAATGAATTTTATTCGCCATTATTTTTCTTCGATTTCCACACCCAAAATTTTATCGCCGGGCGTCAGGGTCGCGCCTTGTTCGGGGTCGCGCGGAGTCAACTGCTCCGCCACATCCAGCCCGCTCAAGACCTGCCCA
>Ga0172367_10001978_pt1 | contig 28947 bp, 18 predicted proteins | sample Lak10m_FD_114542 | JGI IMG/M metagenome (GOLD analysis project Ga0172367, IMG submission 114542) | Freshwater microbial communities from Kabuno Bay, South-Kivu, Congo - kab_022012_10m | ecosystem: Environmental > Aquatic > Freshwater > Lake | place: Democratic Republic of the Congo: South-Kivu...
TGCGCCAGGATTAACGCTCGGATTGTTATCATCGCAATCTAAGAAACCACTAAATCCGTCTGCATCATTATCTACAGTATTTACCCCGAAATCGATAGTAAGAGTTGTAACAGTGCCCGGAACAATGTAGCCTGATTGACAAAGCAGAAGGCCTTGGCAATCGGTTGCGCAGGCGTTTACATATATTGAACCAGCAGGATTGCCAAGGGCAGGAACGGTTCCAACATAGGACGAAGCTGTGTTTGAATTTAAGGTCAGATTCAATGTGCCTGTTGTACCAGCCAATGAGTCAATCCAAACCGCTTGCACAGTAACCGCGCAATTGGCATTGACAACATCCACATAAACAGGATAACCTTGCGCAGAGGCTGAATAAGACAAGCCTGAGATAGCAAGTAGTAGGAGTAGTTTAATTGTTTTCATAATGTAATATTTTTAAAGGTAATACCATTCTGCCAATAACTTTGTGACATGAAGATGAAACTTTTCCTTTATTCGATTTTACTTATTTCAATGGTTGGGTGCAAGGTAGAAGCACCTTTGCCACAGGTTACAGAAGTATCCATACCAGAAGTGCAAGCTACACGTATATCTAAATTGGATATTCCCATTTCGATTTCGATTGACCCGATTCTAAATTTTGCAAACACCAGTTCCGACCCTATCATTCGCAACCCCGAATGGCCCAATTACGCCTCGTTTGGCAGTTGCGAAGGGCCAATGGCTAGGTATGAAGTAGATCGTGGAAATTTGAAAGGCTATGTAAGCGGAAATCAATTTGTCATTGGAACAACAGCGTCGTATTCGATTGAAGGAAATTATTGTACGAATTGCGTTTGGGGAAATTGCGTTCATCCGCGTATTCCCTTTTCATGCGGAGCAAATGGTGAATTGAAACGTCGCATTCAGATTGAGTTCACGACGAACATGGCAATGGATGGTGATTACAAATTATTGACAAGCACCTATGTTTCGAAATTGCAGCCCATTGATCCGTGCAATATGACGTTCTTGAATATTGATATGACCAATGAAGTATTGAAGGCTATGCGTCCACCGTTAGACGATGTGGCGAAGTACGTTGATCAGCAAACTGCAGCAACCAATGTGAAGGCCTTTGCACAGCAAACATGGGATCAATTGAATATGGAAATGCCCATTGAAGGGTATGGGTATTTGAGATTTAATCCGATTGGATTTCGATTGGGCCCAATACAGGGATTTGGAAATACCATTCATTTAAGTTTAGGATTGGACGCTCAGCCGGAATTTAGTTTAGAATCGAAAGGCAATAGAACTGCGCCTCTTCCAGGACTGGCCATGAATACGCCTGGTAACGGCTTCGAGATACACTTACCCATTCTAGCTAGTTATTCTGCCATTACAACAAAATCTAACGAATATGTGGCAGGGAAAACGTTTGTGTCAGATGACGGGAAGAAAACCATACTCATACATGAGGTGAAGGTGGAAGGAATTGGAAATAAGCAATTACAATTGACGGTGCATTGCGATATTAAGTCGGGATGGAAACGCTATAATAATTGCACCTTCTACTTTACAGGTACGCCGCAGTTCGATGCAACCACCAATAAAATTTCTATGAATGACTTAACACTTGATTCAGAATCGAATCACATGTTGATGAAAATGGGAATTAGTCTATTTCAATCGAAACTAAGCTCTACTTTGCAGCAGGCATTGCAATTCGATCTAACCTCGAATTTAGCCGATGTTAAAACGCAATTAGAAAGTCAATTGAATAAGCAATTGATGGAAGGAGTGAACTTGCAAGGGCTGGTTCAATCTATCAGCATCGACGCTATTTATCCGGAAAGTAACGAGCTTCAATTGCACACCACGTTATTGGGTGAATTGAAATTACAAATCGTGAATTTCCCTATGAATTAACCCCTTCTGATTTTGATTCTTTGTAACGTTTGTTTATCTCTTGCATAATGCGCCAGAGGAATGAATCGTCGCTGTTAGTTAGCACTATTTCATTCGTTACATTGCTGGCATCGCCGCGAATGACCATGTAATCAAACATATTCCAATAAGGCAATACTTCTTTCATCATACGAGGTTCGTCTTGGGTAACGGATTCGAACTTGGCTGGTTTCAAATCCATGTATGCCATGTATTTGTTGGTAGAAATATCTTCTTCCCATTTAGCCACAGATTCGGGAGTGGCAAGATCGAAGGTATAAGATGAATTTGAAATACTCACGTATTTTTCGTCAGAGTGAATAAAGATGGGCATCAACTTTCCGAAAATGCGCGTTGTACCAGCGCCATTTTGTAATGGGTTGGATTCGTCGTTGAAGATTTTCTTCACCAATTGATCAGCAGCATACGCGTCTTTTACACCCAAATTAATTTTGTAGATTGGAAGGATTTCATAAGCGGTGTCTATGCGCATAGGAGGTTCTGCCGAACTGAATACGTCCCAATTGGCGTAATCAACTTCCTCGCGAAGTACCATTTGTCTTGAAAGTTCAATCCATGACCCCGAAATCTTACCATTGAAACTAGCCAATATTTCATCAACAGTGATATTTGATTTAGCAAAGAGTTCGATGTACGATTGCAAATTTGTCTCCATCTCAGTCGCAGTCATTACAAAGCTTCCGAAAGCTATTGGATCTTTTGGAGAGATGTACGCTATGTCTTCCTTCGACATAAATACTTCCTCCCCTTCTTCATCGTCTAATTTGTTCTGATACTCTTCCGTATAATAATTTTTGGACTCTATTTTTATTTGAGAATCTTCTAGGGTCAAACGCATAGCTAGCGCTTCGCTTTGGCTTTTCAATTTGGCAAAAACATCATCATTATTGCTAATGAGACCCCTGGTAAATTCGTGGATTTGAGAAATATTCAGATATAACAAAACATCGCCACCGAGGGATTCAGCATCCATGAAATTGTCATTTTCAAGAATACTTTCTTCTTTGTCCATAGTTAAGAAACGTTTTGCTCGATCTTCTGCTTCATCTTTGCTCCAGCTAGAATTGAAGTATACAAGAATTACATCATCGTTGAAAACGATGTAATCTCTGTATCCGGTGTTTACTAGATTTAGGACTTCATTGCGTTCAATCTTAATGTTTTCATCCATTCGTTTTAGCGTCTCTTCGAATTCTTCACGGTCAGACATTCCCAGCACCATAAACATTTCATTTTCGCCAGAATCTGAATTTGAAGCAATGTATGCGTTGTTATAGAAATTAATCCCCGACGATTCAGGAGATTTTATAATCGAATACATGGTTTGTTCTTCGTCACCGGTAGAATTGCGTAATTCGTCGAAGAGTTCCATATCTGCCCAATCCTCAAAATGAGCATTCTCACCAATACTTTTCAAATCGAACTTCACTACAAGGTTTGCATTCTTAGGGATACATTTGAGCAAAGCGGTATTGTCTGTAAATCCGATATACCAAAATATTCCAGCAAAAGCCAATACAACAGAGATGGCTCCAATGAGGAGACCAGCGCGTCCAGGATTTTTCATAATAAGATTATTTACAACTGCAATTTAAGCATTAGTTGTCATTATCAATTGGAGTGATTCAAAGGTCAATGGTTTGCTCAAGAAACTGGTAACAGTCTTATGAGAAACAGCTTCTTTTAAATCACGCTCATCGAGCGTAGAGGAAAGCACGAAAATGCGCGATTCAGCAATTGGGTTAACTTCCAATTTATCAATTTCATTGAGGACTTCTAGCCCACTCATCTCGGGCATTCGAATGTCTAAGAAAACATAATTTGGAACTTCCTTCGGCTGAAGAGTTTTAATTCTGTTGAGCAATTGCAAGCCTGACAAAAACACTTCAATCTCTGCAGAAGGATCAACACCCTTGATTATGGCGGTATGAACTAAGTTGATTACATCATCATCGTCAACAAGAAAAATCTTCATGGCTAAGCTGTTATTGGGATAATCATTTTTACGCGAGTTCCTACACCAAGTTTCGAATCTATTTGAATAGTTCCGCCCAGTTTGGTAATTATTTCATGACAGATGTACAACCCTAATCCGGTACCGACACTTGTGGTAGTTGCACGATAGAACATATTGAATACTTTCTCAACGTGCTCTTCGGCGATGCCTTGTCCGTTGTCAGTAACATCGAGTTCAATTTCGTTCTCACGAACTTCAACGTTGACGTGAATTTCCGATTGAGCATCGGCACGTCGGTATTTAACGCTGTTACCTAGAATGTTCTTTAACAGAATGTTTATTCGAGCGCGATCTGCATACACCAGTGCACTCCCTTGATGATGTAAGCTTAATGAAATTTCTTCACTTACACTGAACTTCAAGTCATCGAATACATTTTGAATTACATCATCAATACTGAACTCTTCGTTTACAATATCTAATCGAGAATTTCTAGAATACTCTAAAATCTCTTGAATGGTATTATCTAATCGAACTACAGAGGTATCGGCCAAATCAAGGAATTTCCGAGATTGCTCATCAATGCTTCCTTGATGACGAATCAGTGAAATAATTCCTTTGATAGACAAGAGCGGCGAACGTAAATCATGCGATATACTGTAAACGAAATTATCTAATTCGAGGTTAATCTTTTTCAGTTCTTGGTTATTGGCGATTAACGCGTCTTGAGCGCTCTTTAATTCGGAAATATCCATGGAGCTACCCACTAATCGCAAAACCTCTCCTTGCATTCCTCGTTCCGAAACGATTGATGCTTGTATGTATCGGATGACCTGATCAGTTTGTCGAACAATACGATAGGTGTACTCAGCAGTTTCTAACTCACCATTCATAACGGAAGTCAATTTGTTCAACACAAATTGCGCATCTTCTTCATGCAAACAATTCTTCCATGTGTCAAGGAGAACTTCTTTCTTTACTCGTTTACTGATTCCAAGTATTTCGAAGAGTACTTCGTTCCACTCTACCAGCTTAGATTGAGCGTCCCATTCCCAAATTCCAATACGAGACTGACGGGAAATCAATTCGAAGCGCGAGTTCATTTTAAGAATCTGTGATTGTGCTTCTATCTCGCTGGTGATATCGCGCTGAAGGGCTATGAAATTGACGTGTTTTCCTTTGTCATCAAATACAGAAATAACCTCTAGTTGATTGAAGTAGGGATTTCCTTGCTTATCGTAGTTCACCAAGGTAACTTCGGTGTCTTTCTTCGACCACAACGCCTTTTTCAAGTCTTGCAATTCAAGACTATCGGTATCGTGCCCTTGTAGAAAATCCTTGGGCTTCTTGCCCATCACTTCATCAAGGTGGTATCCCGTTATATGAGTGAATGCATCATTCACCCATTCAATTTGTCCGAAGGTATCGGTTATAATTACTCCGCTCTTTGTTCGCGTAGCAATCAATGAAAGTTTTTTCAATTCTTTCTCTGACTCTGAAATCAATTTGATTTGATTCTCAATTTTCTCGCTGCGCTTACGACTTGCTAAAACCGATTCGGCTTGTTGCAAGAACAATTTGAACAAGGTCTTCTGACTCTCTCCTATGGGTTTATACAATTTGGTATTCGCAATAGAAATTCCAGACAGTACAAAAACCTGATAACCTAGTGTTTCATCGCGAAATGAACTCACTAGTGCTGATCCCAATTCAGCAAGCGTGTGAAAATTGAACAGGATTTCTTTGCTCGCATAAACACATTCATTTGGTTCGAAAGAACTTAAAAACAGTTGAAGCTCTTTAAAATATTCAGCAGCTTCGAAGCTCACCTTCATACCCTCACTATACATACGAGGGTTCTCAAACTCTGTGCATTTGAAGAGAATCAACGTATTCTCTACTTCCATCACATCCACAAATCCTTCTGTAACTAATCCGAAGAACTCGTCGTCGTTCTTTCGTTTCAGCATCTCGGAATTGTAATGCTGCATGCGCTTGTACAATTCCAATTCCTGATCTAGTTTATCTCGAGTATTGATTAATTCTTGTTCAATAGCAGAGAAGCGCGTAACGCGCAATTGCAGGTCGCGGAAGTCTTTTAATAATTTATCGTACTCAACCTTCTGGCTCATTCACTATCTATAAATTACATACAATGCCGTAGTGTAATTGTGGTATTCATTCTTACCACCTAAGCGTGCAAATTCTCCGAAGCCGTAAATACCTAACCAAGGTGGGCACTCGCCGTTAACGAAAAAGGGATATTGCATTTTTGACACTAACTCATCTTTAATAATGCGATTGAAAAGGAATCGTCCACGTGCTAAACAATCGGCGTGAAATACAGCCACAGGAGTTTTACCATTTAGTCGATGTTTAATATCATTCACCATGCGCTCCATCTCAGAGAAAATCAATTCTTCATCGCGGGTCGTTAACCACAACTCTGTTCCTTCCTTACATGTAGTAGCGAAGTACATATCATTTCCTTCGTGCTTGGTTACCACGCGAAGAAGATGTTCGTTCCCATATTCTTTTGCCAACTCGGCACTAAGCTTTTCGCCTAACGCACCTACCGGAATGGTATCACCACAACTCGCTTCAGCCGTTAATCCAAGGTGACGTGTATATTCTTCCCAAGCTGGTTTTCCGTTGAATTCATGAATAACGTGTCCGGTTGATTTAGTAACGACCAAAGGCTGACCCACCGCAACAAATCCATGTGTAGCTTGTGTATCTACTTTCAACGATTCATCCGCAAAACCAACCAAGTATGCACCGTGCTCATAGACGTTGCTATCAATCGCTTGAAAAGAAATTACTCCCTTCATGTTATCAGATGAAGTCGCTCCGAAAATGGTTACCTCTTCACCAAACACCTCTTCAATGGCACGAATGGCTTCGTCATTAGCAATATCAATCCCTGAAGCTAAAAAGTAAATCATGTTTACTTTTTCATTCTTCGACTTTAGTTCATTCGCCATCTCCAATGTTTTCTCATAGGCGTTTGCACCAAAAATTTCATTGCACGAACTAACTGCAAACTCTTTCCCTTTCACGGCCATGAGCGCCATGTCTTTCATGCTTTCACTCACCCCCTCTCTTCCCACCACACCGCAACAAGATGCGGCCACGATAGAGGCATTCGGAGCCATCATTTTCGCCTGATTAACCATCTCCTGGAAATCATGTCCAACAGAAGCATGTAAAATCAATAAATCGGTATCATGGTAATCATTGCCTAACGCAATCTCCATACATTCGATAACAGCTCGACGTGTATTAACTACACGAGCACTCGCAGAAAAAAATTGAAGCATGATGTGAAAATTAGTTTTCGCTAACAAGTTTAACTAAAAAAAACATACAATCCGCAATACTGACAAATAGCACGAAATCCGCGCTAGATGCGGTTTTCGTCACGTAAAATTGACTCTTAATATTGTGTTAAAACGCAGCGATTTCAACGGATACGGAATGCAAAAATTCGCCAAAGGATAAAATAAAAACAAACAAAAACAAGACGATTCATATACCAGCAATTGACTATTTCACCCTAACACAACGAGAAAAAAATGCATATCTCACAATTTATTTTTACCCAAACCTTAAAAAACATCTGTTAATGGCAAATATTCGAGATTAACTAAAATTGATGTACTTTCGATTTTGTAATCATAAAACCTAATCGTATGGGCAAAGGAAAAGACATGAAAAAAGAGGTGAAAAAAGTATCTGCAAAAACTGCAAAAGAAAAAAAAGCTGAAAAGCGTGATAAAAAACCGAAGTACGATTAGTCTTCGGTTTTTTGTTTCATCAACTCTCGAATGGCCACCGATGCTACCGCTGCACCGAATGTGGCAGGCAGGTATGATATGGTGCCGTAAGCCGACTTCTTATAATTCTTACCGTCGGTTAGCATAAGACTCTCCTTAATGGGTGCTTCTGGACTAAACACCACTTTGATACCCTTGTAAATTCCATGGCGTTTCAGATTCTTTCGAATTTGCTGCGCGAACGGACAGGTGTGTGTTTTTGAAATATCTACAATCCTCAACTGTGTTGGATCTAATTTGGCACCAGCACCCATGCTGCTCACCAACGGAATTTTACTTCCGTAGGCTGCGGTAATGAAAGTAATCTTGGGCGTAATGCTATCAATGGCATCTATAATAAAATCGGGCTTGCGTAAAAGTTGAGCTTGCACCATTTCTGGATTTACGAATTCCTTCACCACATGTAATTTTAGCTCTGGATTAATGGCCAATAATCGTTCAGCCATAATCTCGGCTTTACTAACTCCGTGATTGGTTGCTAAGGCAGGAAGCTGACGATTTCTATTGGTCGGGTCCACTACATCGCCATCAATAATCGACATCTCTCCCACTCCACTGCGCGCCACAAATTCAGCAGCAAACGACCCTACACCACCCATTCCCACAACCATGACATGCTTCTTGGTTAAATTCCAAACGGCTTCTTCGCCTATGAGTAAAGTGGTTCGCGACAACCACGAAATGTCATTCATCATAATGTATTAGATATTCCAAAAACACGTGCAAAATTAGTGGCTATTTGGATTTGAAGTTCAGAAATTGAAATCGAAAAAACTTCAGACGCCAGTTGATACAATTCCTGAATGGAACTTTCTTTATCATCTGTCTCTAAAAAAACTCGACCTAAAGGAATGCCGCGTACTACCTCTTGCAGCGATTCATTCCGTAAAGCGGGCCCTAATGATACGAAACCACCAGCAGTAATTATTTCATCGAGGATACTCTCTCTGTTATTAAAGCCATGAAAAATGACGGATTGCTTGTTGTCTTCTTTTTTCAAAAGAGAAAGCACCTCTTGGTGGGCTTTCACGCAATGAATAATCAGTGGTTTATTTAGTTGATTCGCTAGTTGAATTTGTTCAGTGAATACACTTATCTGCAACTCGAAATCGACTTGACTTAATCTGTCTAATCCACATTCACCAATAGCCAATACATTGCGCTGCGTAGCGAGCTTGAGTTTTTCATTTTCACCAGGAAGATACCACGGATGGAAACCGACAGAAAAGTAATCTGTTGCATTAAAATGACTTAATGCGTCAAGGTTTCGAATAGCAAATATGTCGTCTTCCGAAACATCATGATGAGTATGAAGATTAATATACTTCACTCTAATTCACCAGGTTTATAAAAACCAACAGCATTTGCTGCTGTAACGGCAAAACAAAACAAATAGGTAAATATCGATTTCATAGGTGACTACTTCCCAATACAAAACTTCCCGAAAATGGAATTCAAAATATCATCGGCTTTGACCTCGCCGGTTATCTCGGATAAGTGATACAATATCTTTCTTAAATCAACTGCCAATAAATCGCTTGGGATGCCTGACTCCATGCCCTGAATTAAATCATCTAGAGACAGGTCTGCCTGACGCAAGGCTTCAAAGTGACGCGCATTGGTTACAACGGTTTCCCCCTCTACTACTTCATTGGCAAATGACGCCAAGAGCCACTGTTTAATAGCATCAATGCCTTCTCCGTTTTTAGCAGAAATGGCTAGCTCATCTATGCCATGTACTCCAATGCGTTCTATGTTTGCGACATCTGATTTGTTCCAAAGCAAAACCATTTTCGCATCGGAACGTTTCGAATCTACCATCTTGTTCAGCATGGCTGCCACTTCCGATTGACTTTCACGAACAGCATCAACTAACAACAAGATAAGTTGTGCATGCTGCACCTTCTCCATACTGCGCTCAATTCCCATCTGCTCTACCACATCGCTCGTATCGCGAATACCTGCAGTATCAATAAATCGAAAACTGTATCCCTCGATGTTCAATACTTCTTCTACCGTATCGCGCGTGGTTCCTGCAATATCACTAACCAATGCACGATCTTCATTCAACAACGCATTAAGTAAGGTCGATTTACCTGCGTTTGGCGCACCAACAATTGCCACTGGTATTCCATGCTTCAGGGCATTTCCCAATTTGAAGCTCGATTTTAATCGAACCACCACTTTCTTTATCTCATTCAAAAGCAAACGCAGTTGAGTTCTGTCAGCGAATTCCACATCCTCTTCAGAAAAATCAAGTTCTAATTCCAACAACGACGCAAATTCAATCAAACGTTCGCGAAGCCCATTAATCTCTTTTGAAAATCCACCACGCATCTGATGAACCGCTTGCTTATGAGCAGCAGCACTTTCTGCTGCAATTACATCACCCACCGCTTCGGCCCGACTTAAATCCATTCGTCCGTTCAAATACGCACGTTGGGTATATTCACCGGGCATGGCCATGCGACACCCTTCTTGCATAAGAACTTCAAGCAAGCGTTGCTGCACATACCGCGAACCATGACAAGCAATTTCCACCACGTCTTCCCCAGTAAAACTATGTGGCCCCACAAAACTGGTAACCACTACCTCGTCGAGAATAGCTTCCCCATCGCGAATCTCTCCGAACAGGGCTTTGCGGGCTACTGCAGGCGAAAGGCTCTTGGAGAAAATTTTACTTACAAGTTCAAAGGCTTTCGTGCCACTGATGCGAACAACAGCAATGCCGCCAACTCCGTGTGGCGTAGATAAAGCACATATAGTATCGGCAGTAGCTGCATTCATTGGTTTTGCAAATTTGGGAAACTCTAAGGGCAATTCAGCATAAACTAGAAAATTTTGCCCTACTTTCGCATCGCAAATTTTTGAAACATGGGAGTTCTAGTAGGAAAAAATTCTAAAGTGATTGTTCAAGGATTCACAGGAAGTGAAGGAACATTCCACGCTACACAAATGATTGAATTCGGTACCAACGTGGTTGGTGGCGTAACTCCGAACAAGGGTGGACAAATGCACCTTGACCGTCCGGTATTCAACACCGTTGCCGATGCTGTTAAAGCTACTGGCGCCGATACCACCATTATTTTTGTTCCGCCAGCATTCGCTGCAGACGCAATTATGGAAGCCGCAGCGGCAGGTATTAAAGTCATTGTTACCATCACCGAAGGAATTCCTGTTGCTGATATGGTAAAAGCCAAAATCTACGCTACCGATCGCGGTGCTACTTTAATTGGCCCAAACTGTCCGGGTGTTATTACAGCCGGTGAAGCGAAAGTGGGTATTATGCCTGGATTCGTTTTCAAGAAAGGAAATATCGGTATTGTTTCAAAATCTGGAACCTTAACCTACGAAGCTGCTGACCAAGTTGCTAAAGCAGGATTAGGTGTAACGACGGCTATTGGAATTGGTGGTGACCCTATTATTGGAACAACCACACTTGAAGCTGTTCAATTGCTTATGAATGACCCAGAAACCCATGGAATCATCATGATTGGTGAGATTGGAGGGGAACTAGAGCCAAAAGCGGCTATGTGGATCAAAGAACACGGTACCAAGCCTGTTGTAGGATTCATTGCTGGTGAAACCGCACCAAAGGGAAGAACAATGGGCCACGCTGGTGCTATTGTAAGTGGTGAAAATGAAAGTGCATCTGCTAAAAAGCGCATCATGCGCGAATGTGGCATTCACGTAGTGGATAGCCCAGCGGAAATTGGAGCTAAAATGAAAGAAGTTATCGGTTGATAATTAACAAACAAAAAGTTGAAAGAGCGTCAATAGACGCTCTTTTTTTTTGACACAATTTACCTATAATTGTAACCAAGAAGGAAATTCCTTCGTACCACCTTAACCAACTTCAAAGCCTATGAAATTCTGCATTATCGGAAGCGGTATAGCCGGAGCTCTTCTCAATAACGTTCTGACCCGAGACGGCCATGAAGTTGTTATTTACGACAAGACAAATATTAATTTCCGTAGTGGATTTGGATTTTTATTGCTCGATAATGGCGTTCAGGGTTTAAAAAAACTCAATGTTTGGAAAGATATTTCAGCGGAAGCGAAGCCTGTTTCAGAGGCGAAATTCTATAACCCAGAAGGAGACCTTAGTCATCAGCACTATTTTAACGAGGTATTCAGCATTAGCAGGTACCAATTCCTAAAAGCAGTACTTTCTAACAGCGCGAACGTTATCGATGAACAAATTGAATTGAATGAGTCTACAACGGGATTGATCGCTGGAAATGAAGCCATCGATTTTAGTCAATTCGATGCTGTTTTGGGCTGTGACGGTGCCAATTCATACACCCGAAAAATTCTTAATCCAGAAGCAAAAACGGAGATCATGCCTACCTATGAATTGATGGGTGTCGTGAGAAGTCCATTTTTAAACGGATTACTTGGCGATGATTTGCACAAATACGCCATTCAAAACGAGGGCCTCACCTTGGGCTTACTTCCTGTGAATGACGGAGAAATCATCTGGTATTTACAAGTAAATAGCCACATGCACGGCACACCTGTTCGCGAAAAAGAGAGCTTGCTTGATTTTTTCAAAGCAAAAGTAGAGCACTCAGAAAACCCCATGATTCAAGCCTTATTAAACGCAGAACTAGAAACAACCTACGTTTGGCAAGGAAAAAAACTAATACAATCACCCTATGCTGCAAAAAATAACATCTTTCTTTTTGGCGATGCCGCGCATGTGGTTCTTCCCTTCACCAGTCAAGGTACAAACAGTGCCATTGAAGACGTGGCCTACTTCTATGAAAAAATAAAGCAAGGATTACATCCAACGCAATTCAGCGAAGAATATAGTCGTGTTCGTTTGGAAAGCGTAAAAACGCATGTTCAATTTGGACTAGACATCATGAATGTGTTTTGCTCTAAGTCGTTCGATGAAGTCTCGCAATTTTCTCCAATTTCCATTAGAGCATAAATGCCATGAACTCCATCAGCCGCTCATTTCTTAGTCAATACGCCTACAACCTGCGTTGGGCTGAGCTGCCGGCTGATATTATTCCGCTCACTGCTGCAGATTGGGACATTCCCTTCGATGAGCACATACGACTTCGCATCAATCAGTTTCTATTAAACGGAGGTGTTCCGTATGGTAACGCCACCGGAATTCCTGAGTTCAAAGAAGCATTGGCCAATTACTACGAATTGGACAAGGCTGCAGCCCTCGACGCCAATCAAATCATTGCCACCAACAGCGCTGCAAAGGCCATTGAAGACATTTATGAATTTCTTCTTCAACCTGGCGACGAAATTCTGGTTGCCAATCCAGTTGATTTTTTACTCGCCGAATGCGCCAACCGAATGAACGTTCGGGCTATACGGTACACTCAAACGGCAACCGGTATTTCCATCGATGAACTCAATACATTATTAACAGCCAAAACAAAAGCGCTTGTGCTATGCAATCCCCATAATCCAAAAGGGTTTGTATTATCAGATGGAAACCTACAGCAACTGGTTGTGTGGGCCGAAGAAAATCACCTTCATTTAATCGTGGATGAAGTTTGGAGCGATGTGATGAACAAAGGAAAGAAGTTCAAATCTATTTTTCATTTCACCCAACAAGCTTGGGTCATCTACGGATTCTCGAAAGGCTTCGGATTAGCGGGCATGCGCTTAGGAAGTGTCATTGCACCGAGCACTCATGAAGCAAATGCATTGGCAGAACAACGCGGATACCTCAGAACCATCGAAGGCGCATCGGTCCTCTCGCAAATTGCAGGATTAGCCGCACTGGAATGGAGCGTGAAATACAGCAAAATTTGTCATCAGTTGTTCGAATCAAATTTGAAACACGCCGTTACAGAACTGAATCAAATAGACGGACTACATGCCGAACTTCCCGATGCAACGTTCGTGGTAAGTATTCAACACAATCCGAATTGGGACACCGAAACCCTTTGCGCTCGCTTGAAAGACGAGGCACGTGTGGCGGTAGTGCCAGGATTAGAAATGTGGTTTGGAAGTGGTGCGAATCACTCGTTTCGACTCAGCTTAGCCACATCAGAAGAAATTTGTCGAGAAGCTATTGCGCGAATTACGGCTTGGTTTAAAACTTATGGTTCAACTCTGTGAACCCCCGGCGCGTAGGATTTCCCGATAATTGATTTTATAAATTCATAGTCCTCTTCGCGATTCACAAAATCTAATGTATCTGTTGCAATTAGCAAGACGCTTAACTGAGGATGTTGTTGTATAAATGACAAATACTGTTGTTGAATATTCTCGAGATACGAAAGTTCCATGGCTTGCTCGTAATCACGTCCACGCTTTTTAATATTCTCTAACGCCTTTTCTGGCGAGAGGTAGAGATAAACCAATAAGTTTGGACTCGGAACATTTCCCTGCATAATTTCGAACAAACGCAAGAAGAGCTTGTACTCGTCCTCTTCCAAATTATTCTTCGCGAAAATCTGACATTTAGGAAGAAAGTAATCGGCTACTATTTGCGGTTGAAATAAATCCTGACGTTGAAATTCATTTTTCAATTGCGCAAAACGCTCGGAAAGAAAACTAAGTTCTAACGGGAAAGCATAGCGCTTGGGTTCTTCGTAAAACTTAGGTAGAAAAGGATTATCGGCAAATTCTTCCAGTATAAGTCGAGAAGAAAAATCGGCCGACAACTTCGTTGCCAACGATGTTTTTCCCGCACCAATAATTCCTTCAACTACGATGTACTGGTTCATTTACGAAGATCAACAAGTAATTCAGTTGCTGTTTTATTTAAGACCGAATGCTTCCATTCTGGCCAGGTTGCAGCGAGGGGAACTAAAACAAATTCGCGTAAGTGCATTTTCGGATGAGGCACTTGCAGGTTCTCTTCTTCAATGATTTCATCGTTGAAGCTAAGCACATCCACATCCATTTCTCTGCTCTGATAGCCGCTTTCCTTTCTCACTCGGCCGTAATATTCTTCCAACTCTTCAATTTCTCTCATCAATTCCTGACAAGTCAATTCCGTTTCAATTTCTATCACTTGATTTAAAAAAGGAGGGGTTCCTTCAGGCATGCCCCACGCTTCGGTTTCAATCACCTCAGAACTCAGCAATACTTCTCCCATATTGAATCCGATAAACATCAACGCCTCTTCTAAATTTCCTTCTCGGTCACCTAGGTTTCCTCCTATTCCCAAAAAAACGCGATTCATTTTTTTCATTGAGCTAAAATACAGCCGAACGCGTAACTTTACTTCCTAATTCACGTCATAACCTTAAACAGCATGAATTTCTGGAAAACGGTTTGGGCCGCTATGGTCGGCAACATCTTCGCTTCTATTTTAGGAAGCATCTTCACCGCAATTCTCATCTTCGCCATCATCGGTGTTATTGGTAGCATGGGTGAAGAATTTGAATTGAAGAACCAATCGGTTCTTCGTATTAACCTCGATCACCAATTCACCGATCGAGCACCGCAAAAAAGCAAATTGAATTTTGGAAATGAAACTAGTGTTTCCGGATTGAATCAATTGTACGATGCATTAGACTACGCAAAAACAGATGAGCGCATTCAAGGTATTTACTTGAACGTGGGAAGCATTGCTGCCGCACCGGCCACGCTGTTGGCTATGCACAACGCCCTTTTAGATTTTCGCAAAAGTGGAAAATGGATCATTGCCTACGGCGAAAATTATTCACAAGGTGCTTATTTCGTGGCTTCGGCTTCCGATGAAATTTACATGTATCCAACAGGTAGTTTCGATTGGCGAGGCTTGAATGCTGAAATCACTTTCTATAAGAAGTTGTTAGACAATTTAGAAATTGAAGCGCAAGTCATTCGCGGACCAAACAATAAATTCAAAAGTGCGGTTGAGCCATTTATCTATGATCACATGAGTGATCCCAACCGCGAACAACTTGCCAACTTCATTGGCGACATTTGGAACACCATGCTCGAGCGCATTGCTACGCAACGCAACACTAGTGTTGAAGCCCTGCAAGCGGCTGCAACCCATTTAACCTTCGTGACGAACGCCGAATTGGTGAATTCAAATATGATTAACGGATTGTACTACCCCGATCAAGTTTGGAATCGCATCGCTGAAAAATTAAAAGCCACCAACAGCTTAGAAGATGAAAAAGCCTTGGAAGAAGAATTTGTTTCTCTTGGAAAATATGCTCCTCTTGCTACCAAAGCGCTAATGTCTTCTTCCACGAATGAAATAGCCGTGGTGTATGCCATTGGCGGAATTGAAAGTGGAAAAGGCGACGATGAAACCATTGGCAGTGATCGCATTGCGAAAGCGTTGCGCGACGCACGATTGGACGAGAATGTGAAAGCCATTGTCTTCCGCGTGAATTCTCCGGGCGGAAGTGCCTTAGCTTCTGATGTTATTTGGAGAGAAACGCAATTGATAAAAGCCAGTGGCAAACCACTTATTGTAAGTATGGGAGATTACGCAGCTTCAGGCGGATATTACATTTCTTGTTTTGCCGATCGCATTTTTGCAGAGCCCACAACCATTACCGGATCCATCGGCGTATTTGGAATTATTCCGAACCTACAAAACTTCTTAGATCATAAATTAGGAATCACTACCGATCAGTTCGAAACCAATCCGCATGCAGGCATGATGGGTGTTACACATCCGCTAGACACGGTTGAAAAAGTGGCCATGCAAACTATGATTGCTTCTATCTATCAAGACTTCACCAGCAAGGTGGCGCAAGGTAGAAATTTGCGTATTGAATTCGTAGATAGCATTGGTCAAGGACGCGTTTGGAGCGGAGTTGATGCCGTTGGACTTGGCTTGGTTGATGAGTTAGGCGGATTGAAAGAAGCCTTGGCCTATGCCGCTCAACAAGCAAGTGTTTCAGACTATTCTGTTTCTGAATATCCTACGTTGATAGATCCATTGGAAGAATTCTTAAAACAATTATCTAACGATCCTGAAACACTTGTTTTACAACGTGTATTAGGAAACCGCTATACCACCTACAAACAACTGAAACAGATGTCAACCAGCGGAAGCATTCAAAGTCGTTTGCCGTTTGAAATTGTGATTGAATGAGTTTAGAAAAGAAAAGTATGGAAGAGCTTCAACGTCTTAGCGTTGAAGCTTTTCACTCTACTCAAAAACTTCCTCTGATTGTGGTCTTAGACCAAGTGCGAAGTGCCTTGAACGTGGGTAGTATTTTCCGCAGTTCCGATGCGTTTAACGTGGAAGCTATTTATTTGTGTGGCTATACCCCTTGCCCACCCCAACGTGAAATTTTAAAATCGGCCTTGGGCTCTACCGAATCGGTGAAATGGATGCACTTCAACACCGTTGAAGAAGCGCTGAAAGCTGTGCCCACATCACATGAAATTTGGGCACTTGAGCAAACGCATAACAGCGTTGCGTTACACACCTTCCAACCCCAATCGGGAATTGCCCTTATACTCGGAAATGAAATCGATGGTGTGAGTGACGAAGCTTTGCAACTATGCAAAGGGTCGCTGGAAATAGAGCAGTTTGGGACGAAGCACAGCTTAAACGTTTCAGTAAGCGCGGGAATCGCGCTCTTCCACATAAGTCAAGCCCTTACATTGCGCTAACGCGAGCTACATAACCGTTGCTCTTCACCAAGAAGACTTGGCTTGCAAAAGTTTCCAAGGAAATGCGTTGTCCTGGTGCCACAACAGCAAGGTTCATGACTTGTTGCCCCACCACATTGTAGATGCCCACATTCACAAGCGTTGAAGTTCCTTTGTACACCAGTTCGTGATTACGAATAAACCAATCGTTGGAATGAGTAAGTTCCAAAACGCTGTTGAAATTAACCACGACACTTGAATCGGTTTGGCAACCGTTGGAATCGGTTAACACAAAGGAATAGGTTCCTTCGGTACTGACGTCGATGCTGAAATCGGTCTGTCCTGTTTGCCACAAAATAGACAAACTATCTGCTATAGTTGTGGCTACTACGCTGGCCGTTCCGGCTGCAAGAGCAGAAACAGGGACTGAACTTAATTCAACAACTGTCGGAAGAGGCCAAGCCAAAACTTCTAGGTTTCGTTCAATGACACATCCGTTTGAATCGAGCCCTGTTATGAGATAATTCCCTGCTGTATAAAAACTCTGCTCTGGTGAATTCAAGGTATAAGGCGAAAGACCACCCACTATTCCATTTAATACATTCACCTCAACTGAATCTCCATCACACAACTGATAAATCAAGGATGGAGCTTCTATTAACGAAGGCTGGGCTATTTCAAACGAATAACTTGCTTCACAGCCCAGTGAATCCAATAGAACTCCGGAATATGGGCCAGGACCTAAATCTAAGAATACAAGTGAGTATAGGTTTTCGTTGGCGAACGGTGTTCCACCGATTCCTTGTACATGTGCTGCTCCGTTCGCGGCACCAAAGCAGGATATATCTGTAGTGGATACTTCCGCAGTGAATTCAGGTCTATTCGCAATTTCAACGGGTACATGTACGACGCAACCTAAAATATCAATAAAAGTGAGGTCGTAATTTCCAGGAGTCATTTGAGTTTGAGAAGCAACGATTTCATTGTTTTGATAAACCACACAACTACCATCGTTTCCATTATAACAATTCGGTGTAGTAGTAGCGAAACTGCAATTCAAATCTTGAATAGCGTTGACGGTAATACTATAAACGAGTACATGACCATAACCTGTTGACACCTGGGCGTAATACGTTCCCGGTTGTGAAACTTGAATACTATCGCCAGTCATTCCATTGCTCCAATTCACAATGGGCCAATTGGCAATACTCAAGGTAACCGTGTCCATACCCTCACAGATATAGGTGCGCGATTGTTGGATGGGTTGGTAGGTTTCTGCTTCAGTAAAAACTTCAAAAGTATTAGCAGGAAGGTTGTAATATTTATCCACCACCCCACATTGCCAGCGCAATTCCAGCGAATCTATTTGTGTCGCCGTGCCTAAGCCAAGAATAATATTTTGGGAATATTGAGAAAGGTAATTCTCACAGGATTTGGTGTATCCCGAGTATTCATTTCCGTTGATGTAGTAGGTGTAATGGGTACCGAAACCATTGCGGTTACTTACCCGTCCTTCACAACGGAATTTGAAATAATTACCAGCAATTGATTTGTTCTTCAACAAGCGCGAAAAGTGATTCGACTCTGAATTCATAACCACATCGTAGCGTCCATCATTATTGTAATCTCCTTTAGCGGAAGTAAAAAATCCCCATCCAAATACGGGAAAAGAATCTACTGGAAATGCAGTGAACGATGCGGCGTTATTGGTAAATCCGAAGTGACCAAAATCGGTATTTCCTGATATATGGCGGTGGGTAACCAAGAGATCGTCCCACGTATCGTTGTTGTAATCAAACCACAACGCACTCCAACACCAATGGTGCACACCTACACCTAAGGCAGTTGCTTGATTGGAAAACATTTGCGTGGCTGTGTCGTTAACCATTAAGTAATTCCCTCCTGTGGGCGTATCAGAGATATAGAGATCTTCATCGTTGTCATGGTCAAAGTCTGACCAAGAATTCGACATTGCATCAATTTGAACATCTAATCCAGTTGTTGCACCGAAGTCCGCAAAAGCGCTTGGGCCTGTTCGTTTATAGTATTCATTACCTGTTTCGAAATCGTTAATGATGTAAATCTCTTGATCGAGATCTCCGTCTAAATCTGTCCAAACCGGCTGAAAGGCACGCTTCGTTGCTAGATTGGTTGAGTAACCTTGGCTAGTAGAAAAGCCGCTTTGTGTATTAAGTAGGAAATAGTTTTTATATCCCCCTGAATTATTGGCGTAATTGGCAATGTAAACATCTAAGTAGGCATCGCGATTCATATCGCCAGCTGCTAAGCCCCAACTCCAGACACTTGCACTATACACTGTATTGGTAGAAGCAGACACATCTGTGAACGTTTGATCTTCATTTTTTCGAAACAACTGCACACCGCCATCGCGACGAGTAATCATAATATCGTTGTCGCCATCTTCATCCATATCAAACCACATCACTCCTTTTGAATCGCCTGTATTGAAAAAGGTGTAATTCAAAAGAAAAACACCGTTGTTATTTCTATAAAAGCGTGTAGGAGAGCCCGGTACAGCAATGGTAATATCATCCCAACCGTCTTCATCAACGTCAAAAAAACTGACACCTGAACCGTAATACAGGGTTCCGTTTAAAGGAGAAAATCCGACTGAAGTCGATACATCTACAAAGGTCTGAGCCTTCGATTCAATGGAAATAAAAAGTAGCAAAAATAGCAACAGCCGCATAATCTTTCGTCAAGGTGCTGCGAAGGTAATTCAGCACCGGTTCAACACCAATAAATTTTACTCCGATTTCCACATCCCTTCATGAGAAAGGATAATAAGAGGCCCATCGCTCGATTGATTGAGTTCAATCTCAGATCTACCCAGCAATACTTGTTCGCGGTGAAGCAATTTCCCCAACGAATCAAATACAAATACATGGTGTAAAGTCTCATTACCAGCGTAGCGCAGACTTTTGGGAGTGTGTGTCCACATCATAAGTTAAGGTTTTTAAAGGTTAGACTTACCTTCTCACTGGACTTCTATATAATAGACGCAACTTTTATTATCAGTTGCCTATTTGGCTAGTTTCCACGTTTGAGAACCTGCTCGTATGAAATAAATTCCTCTTGCATCGAAGTCAATAACATCCCCCGATTGGATAATTGAACGATCACATACCAATTGACCCGTATCAGCATACACGCGTACTTGCTGCAAAGCAGAATTCCCTTTGAATTGAAATCCATAGGGTGTTGTCACCCACATGGGTTCTTGCCCTCCTTCTGTTTCCACGTTACTAATTATCACATCCATTCCCACTTGATTCGAGCAACCGAATGGATTAGTCACTTGCAATTCATAATAGCCAGATTGGTCTGTACACAATACCGAATCTAACGCTCCGGTATTCCATGCGAAAGAGCTGCCTGTTGCACCATTCATCATGGCATGAATGCACCCGTATCCCAAATTAGACATGACAAATGCTAATTGCACATCGGGTAATGCGATGGATTCAATAATCACAGCCGTATCGCGGGCACAATTAGCAGAATCTACTAATGTGACGTCATACACGCCAGGACCGTAAGTATTTCCAGGAATTAGCCCAAACCACGAATAGCCACCTACTCCACCCATTGCGCTTGCTTCGAATACCACCTCTTCGTTTTCACATAGTGCATTTGGAACTGTAAAATCAAATGCCAATGGCAAAGGTTCGCTAATTACAAAATCAAAGGTTTTAGAACATCCGTTCACATCGGTCATAATTCCATTGTATTGACCGCCTGGCAACGACTGTAAATTCACACCGCCAGCATCTATTTGAAAGGGTGCGGTTCCTCCTGTACACGAAATTTCCGCTACCCCATTCGCCAATCCCGCACAGGTTACCGCATTTGTAGCTACTTGAATTTGTAACGAATCTGGCGAAATTATTTCTATAAGTTCAGTATGAAAGCAATTCTGATCGTGCGGCAATACCACTGGGTAAACACCGGCTGGGAGATTGGCGTTTTCAAACGAATAAGAACTTCCTAGTTCATCTGCATAAGTCACTTGATATGTACCGTCAGTCTGTCCAAAACAAGACACCGGGGTAACCGAAACGGTAGTTGTTGGTTGCGAAAATTCTTGTACCTCAAAATTCATAGCAAGCAAATGACCATAGGGCATTCCATAGCTTAATGAATATCCGCCTACGGCCGCAATAGCCACTGAATCCGAAGCAAAACTTGTTGAATTGATTTCCCATACCACTCGGCTGAACATCGGGTCGAAGCTTGCAATAAGGCTATCGCCTGGTCCGCACAATTTCACTTTTGAAAATTGCAATTCGGGATGTAAGGTTGAGCCTTCCGTTATAACATGCAATTGATTTGCGTCGAGGTTATAATAGGTTTCAGTCAATCCGCTTAACCAATAAACCTTTAAACTATCTACTTGGGTGCTATAGTGCAATCCCAAATGCACGTTTTGCGAGTTCTGCGACAAGTAAGAATCGCCAAGAAACAATTGTCCAATCTGAGACGCCTCACCATGAAAGGCTTCGTATCGCACGCCGACCGCATTTCTATTTGAAAAAGTTCCTTGAAAACGAAATTTAATGTAATTACCTTCTGCAGTTGACGTATTGAGTAAAACCGACATTTTTCGGTTCATTTCAGGACTAACTACTAAATCTACTTTACCATCGTTATTCACGTCACCTTTTACCGCTGAAAAAGCATTTCTAGCGGTACCCAAACTGGGAATATCCGCTGCTAAAAAAGTTCCATTTTCTTTGTTGTTATAGACTTTAGATTCCCAAATTCCTCCGTCTAAATCCTTAACACAAATAAACAAATCGTTGTATCCTGAATTTTCAGAATCGAACCACAGCGCACCCCAACACCATTCGCCCACAGTAACCCCCGCGTCGGATGCTACATTGGTAAAATTCATATTCCCATCATTACGCATCAGATGATTTCCAAAATGAATGTTGGTGATATATAAATCTAAATCTCCATCTCTATCGTAGTCGGCCCAAGAGGTATTCATGGCGTCGGTCTGAATGCCTAATCCGGTACTTGCACTTTGCTCTACAAATCCACTTCCATCATCATTTTGCAAGTAAAACTCATTTCCATTATTGTGGTCATTTACGGCATACACATCTTGCCATCCGTCTTCATTTAAATCTATCCATGTGGTTTGAAAAGTCATTCGACTATAGACCGAAAGCGGTGTTGAGGTATTCTCAATGAAAGTACCATTTCCTTGATTGACTAGATAACAATTTGGATAACCTGCGGTACCGTAGTTAGAAACAATTATATCTGCAAATCCGTCTCTATTCGGATCGCCAATAGAAGCACCGAAGGTATAGGCATTCGGCGCAAAGGTGTATTGAATCTGGTCGCTAACTTCTGTAAAATTCCATCCACCCTCATTACGAAACAATTGCAGGGGTGCAAGCATGCGCGTGACTAATAAATCGTTATCACCGTCTTCATCCATATCAAACCACAAGCACGATTTTGCTTCGTCTGAATTAAAAAAAGTTGTTGTTAACTGAAAATTATTTCCGCCTAAATTTCGATAAAATCGTGTCGGAGAACCCGACATGGCAAAGGTGAGGTCATCTAACCCATCTTCATCTACATCAAAAAAACTAAGACCTGTCCCCCATTGATAGGTATTGCTTAGAATGTCTAGTCCAAGGCTCGGAGCCACATTTACGAAGCTCTGAGCCTGGAGAAGAACATTAATACATACCACAGAGACAAGCACCAAGAGTGCGCGTCGCATAGGCCGTTTTAGTTAAGGTATATTAAAGACGAGATGAGCTTGAAGAGTTGCTCAATTTTGACGAATTATTTTTCTTAAAAATAAATTAAGGAATTAGGTAAAAAATTAAGTGCAAAAAAAAATCCCCGCCACAAGGGCGGGGACTTTTTATAGATTTTCAGAAATCTTATTTCTGAACCATCATACGTTGTGTGTGAACCTCACCGTTGAAGATTGCTTCAACCATGTAAAGTCCGTTTGCCAATGGATGTTGGAAAGTTAAGTTAGTATTCAAGATACCATCTACCGCGAAGCGGTTGCTGTATACTTGACGACCCATTGCGTCAACGATGCGAATCTGAACGTTATCAGAAGTTACACCGCTTAAGTTAATGTTTACATTCTCTCCGTGAGTTGGGTTAGGGTATAAGCCCAAGTTCACTCCGTTAGCAATACCACCGTTACGAACAACTTCGTCGTTCGAACCGTTGTTTCCATCTACTACCATTCCAGCAGTTCCAACGATACACATATAAGTCACAGGACCCCATGCGTAGCTAGAAGCAGTGTAAGCGAAGATTGGAGCAGATTGTACTGCGTACGTTTTACCGTATTGCAATTGAGCAACAGTTCCAAGGTTCAAGTAGTTAGATGCAGCAGCGCGGTTAACCTCGAAAGGAATACCTACTGTAGCATAAGTGATAGGATCAACTTCGGTGAATCTCCAACGCCAGTTGTTAGCACCGCATACCCATGGTAATGCAGCCACAATACCACCACGGAATTTTGGTCCCGCAGCACATTGGTCACTTGTGCGCAATGTAGTTGCAGGTTCTGCAACAGTAATCATGGTACAAGGAGATAACGCTGGAACTTCAACTACTACAGGCTGACCAGCAGCGTTGTTGATAGTGAAGATGTTGGTGATTAACAAGCTGTATGTAGAACCGTATGGTAAAGTTGGAGTCACGTTGCTCAATACACAGATATCTGTAGCTTGAGTACGAGTATAAACGTTACCAGCAGCAGGTCCAGTCAAACCAGTGAAGGTATAACGGTAAGAAGTACCGCTAGCACCAGCCCAAGTTGCTTTGAAGTAGTTACACAAGCTGTATGGACCAGCTCCGTAGTCACATCCACCACGCTTAAGCATGCGAACGCAAACTGAGAAGGTTCCGATACCAGCAGCACTGTTGTAGTTACGAATACCTAATTTGTATAACTGACCAGCAGTTAATCCAGAGAAGGTTAAGATCTCACCACCTAGACCGTTTACTGAGTTTTCAGTAGCTACAAGTGTACCTGCAGCAGTTTGAAGCTCAACAACGATGTCGTTAGCAGATGAGTTAACAACGATACTTACAGCTTCAGTAGTAGCAACGAATTGGTACCACTTGTCTTCACCTGTTAAACAGATTGATTGTGCAGCTGAAGAAGATGAAGCACCTGCCAACGTACCGCTGATAGAGCTACAGTTTGGCCACAAGCTAGTTGTACAAGAGATTGCATTGCTTGGGTTTTCTCCAGGTGGAACCAAAGGACATCCTTCGTCAATCATACCGTCGCAATCTTCATCCACGCCATTGAAACAAGTTTCAGTAGCACCTGGGTGAATTGCTGCGTTGTTGTCGTTACAATCAGTGTTGTTAGAAACATAACCCACTGGTTGAGTACATGACAATTGAGAAGTTGATGAAGAACCATAGGTATCACCATCTGCATCAACGTACCATACGTTACCAGGGTTAACAGATACTGTTACATCTTGAGTAGCAGTTGCAGTAAGACCTGCAGCATCTGTTACTGTCCAAGTTACAGTAGTTGTACCGATTGGGAATGTAGAAGGAGCATCGTTGGTTACAGAAGAAACTGTACAGTTGTCTGCAGTTACTGGAGTTCCTAAAGAAGGAGCAGCATCACATGCATTCAACGCAGCGTTCACTGAAATAGCAGCTGGCGCAGTGATAGTAGGAGCAGTTACATCAGTAACAACAACATCGAAAGAAGCTGTAGCGGTTAAGCCTTGAGCATCAGTTGCAGTGTAAGTTACAGTTGTAGTACCTACTGGGAACGAAGCACCAGAAGAATAGTCAGATGTGAATGTAGCACAAGCTTGTTGATCGTCTGTCATAGTTGGAGCAGTCCAAGAAGCTACTGCGCTACAAGCGGTCGTAGTTGAAACAGAGATGGTGCTTGGTACGTTAGTGATAACTGGAGCGGTGTTACCCAAATCAGTTACAACCATTGTAGTGCTACCAGTTGCACCGTAGCTATCCAATTGGATGTAGTAGGTTTGACCAGGAGTCAAACAAACCACGTTGCTTAACAAGGCAGAGAAAGTAGCTCCACCGTTGATACCTGAACCATCATCGTCATTCGCATTGATTAATGTGAATGTGCTGTAGTCGTTACAATCGGTAGCAGAGTAGATAGCTAATTTATCGTCAAAGCCTGGAGCTTGAATGCTAACGTGACCTGATGGAGGAGCAACTAAACTGAACCAAACTGATCCATTTAAGTTAGAATTACACCAAGCTGTTTGGCTGTTACAGTTTCCAGCAGGAGCTGTAACCTCACCAGCGTCAACAGTTGCACCGTTGGTAGTCCATACGAACGCACCTTGGTCTCCGAACGCCAATGGATATGCATCACATGGCACGTCATTAGACAATCCAGTTTGAACAGCTAATACGTTAGATAACGCATCGCAACCTGCAGCTGAAGTGGTTTGAGAAGCAATGTAATAAGTTCCGCTAACAGCGCTGAAATCGATGCTAATGCTATCGTTCGCAACACCTAAGCTGATCCATGGACCTGTTGGGCTAGTTGAATAAACCCAGTCAATGGTACCCGCAGAGAAACCAGTTACAACATAAGAACCAATACCAGGAGTAGTAGCTAATGGGTCGTTACCCAATACCACTAAGTCACCAGCAATTGTTCCGCCTGAAACAACATCAAATACAGGAACATAAGCTGCAGACGCTACCGGAATAGTGTTACAGTCATCTGTTACTTCAACAGTGTAGCTGTCGCCATCTACAACAAGTGCTGTATAAGTTGCACCAGTACCCACAGGAGTACCGTTGTTGAACCAAGTGTAGGCTTGAGCTCCACCACCACCGGTAGTAGATACACCCAATTCTAAAGTAGCACCTGGACAAATTACTGCTTCAGCAGGAGCGGAGTAAACAACGGTTAACTGGATTGCTCCGAAAGTTAACGCATCGCCCCACCATCCTTGAGAGTTTGTGATATCTAAAGTCACTAAACCACCAGCAGGGTTAACAGAAACTGGGAAAGCAAATTGCTCACCGTTTAAGTTTACACCAGCGGTACCAAGCGTAGTAGAAGACAAGGTAGCTGCACCAGACAACGCCACAGAGATGGTGTTATCTAAGTTGAAACCTTGAGCTACAACGTTAGAAACTTCAAGAGTAGCTGAAAGAACAGTTGCTCCTGGAGGTAAAGTAATGGTTGAAGAACTAGAAGCTGCACCAAATCCAGACATGTCGAAGTTAGAAGCAAATACCGCAGAGGTAGAAGCCACAACAACCGGAGTGATAGTAGCAGTCAATGGAGCACCAACAACCAAAGATACTGGAGCCAATGTACCGTTACATGTACCGTCCCAAGCAGCTGCATAAGCCGTGTAAGTTCCAGCATCGGCAACAGGACAAGCACTAGTACCTACCAAGTTGAATGGTGAGCCTGTACCAAGAACAATAGTTCCTGCAGCATCGGCATACCAAATCACATCACCTGGCATAGAGTAAGTCAAGGTCAATGACCATCCTTGTAAGTTACCATCGTCACCACCTACGTTGTCAATAACACTCAATGTCCAAGCACCGTTGGTGTTTGCATAAAGTGTACTTAGGTCACCTTCTGGTAAGAATGTTCCAGTGAATGGAGCAGCACCTGAAGTAACCGGAGTAGAAGCGGTGTTAGAGAAAGTAGTGTTGATGTAGTTGTCACCAGAACCACCGTTTCCACTTGACAAGTCAACTGAAATAGCGTCTGGGCCAATTAATGAAATTTCAGCATCAGCATCCCAAGTGTGGTTCATGGTCATGTTAACTGTAATTCCAGTTAGGGTTGCACCTGTTGGAATACCAGCAACAGTTAATGTTGAAGTACCCGCACCACCGTTAGAGATAACTGGAACTGAGATAGCACCTGAAGCAATTGAAGTTGAACCTTCAATTAGAGCCACAGCAGAAACTTCCCCCACAGTATCGCCTACGCATGCAGTACCATCAGTGGTGGTAGTGCTTGGAAGAGCATCTGGTTGAGTGATAGTGATAGAAATAGGACCAGCAGCCTCGCTGTTAGCATCAAGTACGTACACATCGTATGTACCAGCTACTAAGTTTGTAGGAGCAGGACCGTAAGTACCTGCAGGAGCACCTGTAGCAACTACTGAGTAGCTGTAAGGAGCTGTTCCGCAAGTTTCAGTTTGAGTGAATGAACCGTCGTTAGACTCGAAACAAGTCAAGTTAACTGGGGTCAATACTACTCCGCTTAATCCAGAAACAGTTAAAGTTGCAGGAGTAGCAGTACCTATACAAGAACCATCGGTGTACGCTGCGTAAACAGTGTAAGTACCGCTAGTTGCTGGAGAAGCACATACAGTTGAACCAACTACTTCGAATGAAGTACCTAATCCGATTAAGTTCGTTGCAGCAGCATCAGCAAACCACAATACGTTTTGAGGGTATGTGTAAGTGATAACTAATTCAACGTTACCGATAGATGCGTCAATTACACCAGCTCCGCCATCGTCATAAGACTCAGACAAAGTAAGGGTTACAGGACCACCGGTTACAGAAGCAGAAGGAATGCTAATGGTGTAAGAAGCAATAGTTCCACTACCAGTTAAAGTACTGATTCCAGTAGCACCTAAAGTAACACCACCAGAAAGCGCGAAACGCATTTCATTTCTCCATGAACCGTTGATAGCAGCTGCGTTGGTAATAACCAATGAAGCACCAGTAATAGTAGCACCAGCTGGTACGTTAACGCTAAGTGGACCAAAGTTAGTTGCAGGACCTGGAGATTGAAGGTTTGTTCCGAAAGAACCACCAGCAGTACCAGTACCTACTGCAGCTGTAACAACACCACTGGTTAAACCAGAGCAAATCTCTGCGCTAGTTGTAGTAACCGCAGCAGTGATAGCAGCAGGCTCAGTGATAGTTAATGCGATAGGCAATGACAAGTTAAAGTCAGCGTCTAAAACATAAACATCATAAGTACCAGGTTGTAAGTTGGTTGGTAAAGCACCGTAAACACCAGCAGGGTTACCTGTTGGAACTACAGAGTAAGTGAACGGAGTTGTTCCGCAATCGAAAGCTACAGAGAATGTTCCGTCACCAGCACCGTTACAAGAAACGTTGATTGGTGTAAGAACAATTCCTGAAAGACCTGCTACAACGATACCGGTGTAAGCAGGAGCTGAACTACAATATGCAGTTGAAGCAACTACTGTGTAGAAATCATCTGCGAACATGAATGGTGAAGTAACAGAAGCTGAAGTTCCAACTACTGCGCTTGAAGCATCAGTCCATACGTAAGAAACTCCAGAAACACCGGTAGTTTCAGTTGCGGTGATAGTCACTTGACCACCATCACAAGCAGTAACTTGGCTAGGAGCTGTAACAACAGGAACAGGTTGTGAAGCTACAGTTGCAGAAGCAGTTGCGGTACAACCGTTTGCATCTGTAAATTCAACCGTGTACAATCCTGCAGTTGAAGTAGAAAGAGTAGATGAAGTACCTACTACTGAAGAACCCATTGGAGTTGATCCACAAAGGGTAGCAATTTCTGTATGTGTTGCAGGAATTCCATTTGGAGAAGCGTAAACCACAGAACCCGTTCCAGCGCTTCCGCTGTAAATGGTATAGTGTTGTTCACCTATGAAAGAACCTAAA
>Ga0172367_10001979_pt1 | contig 28944 bp, 30 predicted proteins | sample Lak10m_FD_114542 | JGI IMG/M metagenome (GOLD analysis project Ga0172367, IMG submission 114542) | Freshwater microbial communities from Kabuno Bay, South-Kivu, Congo - kab_022012_10m | ecosystem: Environmental > Aquatic > Freshwater > Lake | place: Democratic Republic of the Congo: South-Kivu...
AGTCTTGCGAGTTCTTGAGGTGTTACCCCTATCTTTGCGGTTGGTATTCTGCCAAACCTTTCTTCGCTTATTGAATCTGAAACGGCTCCAGCTAACATTTGAAATCTTTCTGCAAATTGCGTTTCTGATCCCAGCAGTCTAGTGAGCGTTCCTTCATCTAAATGTGGAAACATAAGCGCAAATTCTTGAGGGCCAGTAGGTTGACGCCAAACAAAAGAAGCTAATCTCCTATTCCCATTGATATCTGTCAAAAATGATAGATCTGATATTACTTTGTCATCTAAGTCGAAACCACCAAATGCCTCAAACAAAGTGGACGAGGCGCTATCGCTAACTAAAAATTTGTGATGATTAAGTCTATACCTAAGTAGTTCTAATTCTTTAGAAACTCCGCTCTACCTGTATCGTTTCTCTGTCAGCAAAACGGCCGCCTAAGACAATCTCATCTCCGGAGTTTGAAACTCTTACTTCTGTATCTATTGCATTTCTTTGAGAAAAAGGAAGTATTGGAAGATTCAAAAAACTATCCATCACATTGCCGGCTTCTGTAATCTTAAGGTACTGTCTATCGGTCTTAAAGAAATCCCTAGTCAACATTTTTTGTGCCCTTTTCAATAGGCCTGGTATGTTTTGTATTTTTTGATCTCCACTTAAGATAGATCTTTGTAAATCTACAGCTTCGGTTCTGAATTTAAGTGCTGCTTGCCTACTGCTGAATCTAAGATTATCCCAATCATTTACATCTATATTCGCACCACGTTCTATTTTATCTCTAATTCTTGCGCTAATTTTTCCACTCTTCAAATCAGCCAAATCTTGTCTTATTTTTGCTTCGTTTTTCCTTATTTCTCCCCTAATTGTTTCGTTTCCAGGACCATACATATCGCTATGAAAAATCATACCCTGAATATCTGCGTTGACAAGCTCATTTCCATTACCAGATGATATTTGCATTGTTATCCCAGTGATAGGGTTTTTATTTGGAATTCTAGACCCAGCTGCTAGGCCTACTTCTTTTTTCAAAAGCTCTTCTGACCCAACACCTATGTATCCCAATCTTTGTAGTTCAAGAACATTTTCAGAGTCTTCACCAAGTATGTCAGCTACCATTTTTACTTGACCGAGAACCTAAAAATATTCTTCCGGTTTGATCATCTAAATGTCTTACTTTAAATTTATTATTTTTTATATAACTTCCAGTTTTTCCGTTTAAGTATTGGATCTCCGATTGCAATTCTAGAGAACTCATCTTTCCAACCATTTATGTTCTTTTGAAGATTATCTACAAGAATTTTTTCTTGTGGAGTAAGCGATGATTTTCCAAGAAGTACGTCTAGGTTACTTTGTGCTTGAAATATGTTATCCTGAACCGTGCTGGCACGGTGCTTGAATACTATATCGCTCATAAACATAGAGCCATCTTGTGTTTTTTTAAGTGCATCAGTAAAGGTTGTTTTTATACCCCTCATCTGTCCTTTTGTAATTCCAGCTGATCCAGACACAGATTCTATGTGATCGACAATTGATTTAACTCCAATGTCATTAACGTTTCCAGACTTAATACTTCTTGTTATAAAGCCTTGATCTCCAACTAATGCATCTTGTATAAAGGACATAACTCTATCAAGCTCGGTATCAGCTACGCCAGTTCTCCTTAACTCTTGTCTGAAAAAATTTTGTCCTACGTCTTTTGTATAAGACTTTGTAGCTATTTTAATACCCTGCCTTCTTCTGTATAGAGCGGCTCTTTCTGCAGATTTAGGTTTTAACTTTGATATAACTTCATTTGAGTACATATCTTGAGCGCCAAATGTCTTGAGTATTGATTCCAAACTTGTGTCATATATCAAAAAAGCGTCGTCAAGTGTTTGCGGGGTATATTTTGGTTTTGCTGTTTTTTTTATGAAACTGATTAGGCTATCAACATCTTCTTGGCCTTCAACTAAATTTCTAGCAGAAGTATGTGCTTTGACTCTCTTTGATGCTTTGGCAAAATCGGTGCCTATTGTTGCAAGAATATCTTCTTCATCGGAAACGCCCAGACTTCTAACTATCTTTTTAGGATCGAGAACAGCTGAACCTGTTCTAACTAAAATTTTTTGAATTTGATCTTCAGTCAAATACTTATCACCTATTCTAAATCTTAACAAAACAGAAGCATCTTTTTGTATATTAAGCAGGCCGGGTAGCGCCTGATCAGGGTTTGGTGGATTAACTAAAAATTTTTTATTTGTTCCCATTTCCTTAGAAATAGATTTGACGATGTCTTGTAAAACATCAACTTCTCCAAGATCTTTTGCTTTTTCAAAACCAAATCTTTCAATTATTATATTTTGCCCCATGAGGTCATCAGATATCCCAGCTGCTCTCCTGATCGCCTCACCGGCACTTCCAGAAGAGGCTCCCAGTACATCGGTGTTGATAAGCCTTACTAAATCAGAAAGTCTACCGTATTGCGATTGGTCAAGAGCTTCACCTGTTACTGCTGCTAATCGACTAGCTGCTTTTATTTCATCAAACTCAGAAACACCATAGGCTGCTGCGTCACCTATTACTTCGGCCAGGCTGTTTGCACTAGATGTGTATTTTTTTCCACTTACTGTATTTACTACACCGAGTACACCGCCTTCGTCTACAAAGCGAAGAAGTCCCTTTTGATATACTTCAGTAGATTCTATTGCCGCCCTGTCAAACTCATAACCTGTGCCAACAATTGGTTTAAAGAAATCTCCCGCTGCTTCTGCCGACTTTAGTGCATCGTCTGCAGCAGTAAAATTCAAATCATCCATAAAAGACATTATCTAACTCCAGCCATAACGTTTATCTGACCAGGATTTGAGTTGTTGGTAATTGGCGTAATATTTCCGTTTAATCCCATATCAAACATAAGCCTTTGAAGTTGTCCTCTGACATCTTTCTCTGACGCATTTGAAGAACCGTAACCTGGATAACTTGGATTAACAAGGTTTGCTTCCTTTATTTGCTGTGGGAAGAAACCCATTTGGGACATCTCAATGCCCATAGCCTGACCCATTTTTATTTTTACATGCTCCATATTTGTATTAGGATGCCAACCTTCCCAGTTTGCACCAGGAAGTTCATGTCTTGTAAAATATTGGACTAAATCAGGTTTTCTTTCTACGGGCATGCCCCAAGCGGCTTCGTATATCCTTCTTTCCAATCTTGGAGCAGTAGATAGAATTCTTCCCCTTTCGGATTCTGGGGCTTGTATCATTGCCCTAAAATAATCGCGTTTTCTTTTTGGTATAGAAAGCGCTAACGTATCTATGGATTTTGAATCAAGATCTGCGCCATACATTGTTTTCTTAGAAAGAGCCATGTACTGCTTAGCGGCCTCGACATCGCCAACTCTCTCGGCTCTTGAAGCGGCTGTTCTATTTTTAGTATATGTGAGTATGTCTACATATTCTTCAAGTGCAAATTGTCTTTTTCTTTCTCTTGGTATAAATCTTTCTTCTTGAGTTTTTTGAACGGCAGAAAATCCACCCACTGTTAGGGCACCCGCTGCGCCCAAAATGTATTGAGCTCTTCTTGTGCTACCAAATAACCCAAATCCAATTGCACCAATGCCTGCTGCCAATAAAGGATTTCTTTGACTGCCTTTATAATAAATTGGTTTAACAAAACTTTCAACTGGTCTTTGCCATTCTGGGAATGTAGACCCATAAACGCTTCGTCTTTCATAGTCTTCAGTTGCAGTTCTTTCTCCAAAAAATTTATTGTTAATAAAGTTATCTGTGTGTCTAAGTTTATTCGCAGTAGTTTTTACTGGATCAAATATTACATCTGAAATACCAGTTGGTTCTTCATATGGGGAAAAATTAGTTCTACTTCTTTCAATGGAGTTTATCTGAGATCTTATTTGACCTACTTTAATTCTTTCTTCTTCAGATAACCCCATCTTATCTATTCTTGAATCTAACGCTCTAAACTCCTTAGAATAAGGAGCAACGTCAGCTAAGATATCTAATTGGTTTACTGCACCGTATCTACCTTGTCGATCTGAATAAAGTTTATTAAATCTTTCGTAACCAACACCAGGAAGTCTTAGTTCTCCTTCCTTAACTTTTACAAAAGGATCACCAGTAGTAAAATCAATAAAGTTATCTCTTCCGGGTAAGAATTGATACTGTTGACCCATTGTATTTTTGATTGGGTTAATATAGTCTAGGTTTGTGCGTTCTTTGGGTATGAATCTTCTGATCACTTCCGAAAATTCGATATTGCCAAGTGCTCCTTCTGCCTGAAGCGGTAGATCTCCAAGACCACCTAGATTTAGATCCCAGAAAGCTCTAGTTGTCCCATATGCCTTAGACGCAGATTGTAGTACTGCTCTATTTGGCTCATAATCAAACTCACCAAAGCCCAAGGATTTCCTGATATTTCCACCAGCAAAACCATAAATACCAAATGTTTCCTGGAGCCTATATCCTATTTCTCCACCAATAACGTCCCTACTTGTTGTTCTGCCCGGTAAGCCAGCTGGTACGATATCTGCTGGAATTATATTTTGTCCAACAGGAACTCCCGGCAATACAGGTTGGATTCTTCTTGATATGGAGGGTGGTGCGGCGGCTGCTGCTGCTATTAGTGATGTATTATAATATTCTGACTGAGCTCTTGCAGCGGCTCTTGCCGTCTGTTGCGGGGACGAGGCATCGATTGCATTTAGGTTCTGTATTGGTATGGGGACTGAAGATCCGTGGTCTACTGCTTAGACCAGCAACCAAACTTGTTGGTATTGGCCTAAGTGGTTTTGGATCCCTACCTATGACCGGAGCTGCTGAATAACTTATTGCTGGATTAATTTGACTATCATTGAATGGAACACCGGAGTATTGATTAAATTGTTCTTGTGGAAGATAAGCGCCACTTTGACCAACTGGCTGATAAGACGCCAGCGCTCTGTCAAGCTCTTCTTGGTGCATCACCTTCTGCGGCTTGAGCAGCCTGCCAACTGTTGCGTTTAAAATCGGGACTGCTGCACCAAATGGTCCAGAAAAATATTCACCAGTTACCGGATATGGTCTGTCTTGGTAATGTTTTTTTTCAAATCTATATGGATCCAAAGGTCTAAGTGGGGAAAAGTCATTGTAGTAAAGAAATTTCTCCATTGGACTTCCGTATGTTTCGGAAGTAAACATAGCTCCACCTTGAAGTCTTCTATACCAAGATGGTCTATAATATTCAATTTTTCCACCTGCAAATGGGGTATTTCCAAGGGGCCAGAATCTTCCTTTTCTAATTGGCACTTCACCACTAATTAATTGCTTTCTCTTTTGTCCATAGCTCATGCCACCGGGCATTAGACCAGTTAAAGCGGCTTGTGCTTCAACACCCGCCCTTGCAGCTCCACCCATAAATAGAGGTGAGTAAACTCTCTCTCCTCTTTCGTCTTTTGGCTGCGTATATCCACCAAGAGTCCTGTCTACGGTAAATGCAGTCGTTCCTATTACGGCTGCAGGGAGGATTCTTTCTGCGTTCATTCCCCTAAAGTAAAGATCTAAAGGACCATAAAAATTACTTTCTTTGAGTCCTGCGCCAACTGTTCCAAAGTACCTATTGAGTCTTTGAAAACCATATGACATTGGCACTGAAGCAAGTGAAAAACCTTGCTCATTACCGTATGTGTGGATCCCTGCTGCGCTAAGAAGTGTAGCTTTTGGATTTCTCTTAAGAGCTGTGGCAAAAGTTGGGACAAATGTATATGGATTTTCTCTACCGCCACCACTCAGGGCAGTGCCAGCTGGCTGTTCAACATACTGCCCCATGCCAAGATTCTTTTTAAACAGCGGAGCTATTTTGCCAATTGGGTTTATTGAACTTCTGCTTACGGAAGATATTTTTCCATTAATAAATGGTTCTACTAAAGATTTATTATTTCTACCAGACACTTGCGATGACTCAGTTAATATACTTCTAGCTGATTTAAATCTTTCAAGCGTATTTACAGCGTTTCCTAAGCTGTTTGATCCAGATTGATATTGATAGGTTTTAAATGCAGATATGTTTAATACAGTTGAAAATACAGAAGCCTGGGCTTCGGCTTTTTGAGTAGCATTTATAACTCCAGATTTTGCTAAATCATCAATAGCGGAAGTTATATTTGCGATAAGATCTGTTGGATTTGATCCCGGAGCAAGAGCGTTCCTTTGCATGAGATATCTCATTATCTCAAAGCTCATTTCATCACTTCTGGTTACGATTGAAGATGATGACTCAAACATTCTTGACTGAGCTGAGAAATCGGTTACATCACTATATTTTCTTACTCTACTAAATGCTTTAGCTAAAGCTTGATATTCGGATAAATTTTCTTTCCCAAATGCCTCCTTGGATGCGCTTAGGTCTGCTTGTAGAGCTTCTATTACTTTATTGGCTTTAGATGGAGTATTCGGAGAAAGGATATCATTAAGTGATAAGTCTCTTCCAGAAGTAGATGATCCGAGTTTTCTCAACGTTACTACGTCGTCTACTATATTTAATTCACCTGAACGCTGTAAAGTCTCAAGAACAGATTTTGATACTTTTCTATCAAAACCGTAGCTTAAAGAACTATTGGCGAAACGGGTAAATGCCTCCATTAACTCGCCATGCGAAGCTACAATAGCGTCACTTGCTGCGTCTCTTAGTTCAAATCCGCTAACTTGAGCAATTCCTAGATCATCAGCTGTTTCTAATTGCTTTAGTACTAACTGCCTTTTTCTCCCAAGTCCACCAACAGTAAAAGGTTCGTCAATGTTTTGAGATAAAACCCTAGCCATTACGGCTTCGTTGTTTATATCTGCTTGTCTGTTTGCTAATCTTCCAAAAAATCTAAACAACGAATTTGGCTGCTCTGGATCATAATCTAGCTTTTCCCTTAATCTGCCCATAAATCCAGTAGCGGTGGAAGATTGTTTTGTTCTCTCTCCCGCAGCAAGTTCTGCGGTTCTACTAAACATTGACGATGTTTGAGCAGCTAGTGGTCTAAAATATCCTTCTATTTCTTTAGATATGGTAGCGTCTTGCCCTTTAGCGAATCGAGATGCCTGATATGCAACTAGTTTGCCCTTGGTGCCCAAGAAACCACCGGTGCTATGATAGGAAAATAAATCAGCTGTAAATCCAGAATTATTAACATTGCCAACAAACGGTTGTGCGCTTACAGCTGATGATACTCTAAACTGACCAGCTTGAGACATCGATTGAAAATCCTTAAAGCCCATAAGCTGCAGAGGGTTAATGTTGACAACTGGAACTCGAACTTCGGAAGACAAAAACTCCATTGTCTTTCTGGCACCAGCTATAACTGGGTTTACGTTAACTAATTGATCACCAATTCGGAAAAAGCCCCTTAACCCACTTTGCTTAGATCCCTGCTCGGCGGCTGTTTTTTTAATTCCTTCAATTATTGCAGTTATGGGTTCTGTGGGGATATTAACTTTATCTCCAATAACACCCTTAAACGGTATGTTCCCAGTATAAACCTGGTTAGTAACGTCTTGTCCATTTACTTTTCCAGCTAGTGGTGTTTGCGGGCTTGACGTGCTTCTTAATATTTTTTCATCAAATAGTGTTTGCTGATCTTTCAGATAGTCATCTATTGAATAGGCTTTAGCGCCAAAAAATTGAGAAACACTACCAAACTGAGTTGCTGTCATCTGCTTGTTTCGTAGCAGGTACGCTTGCATTTGATTTGCCGAACTTGGATCTATTCCTCTTGCCTGAAGCCTTGCCACAAGTGTGGTGGAATTTTTCTCGGAAATACCCATTGTTTTTGCGACTGCTTTTTGCAAAGCATCCATTCGGGCAACGTAAGTGGCATCCTGAACTACCGATGGGTTTGATAAAAAGTTAAAATCTTTTTCCAACAACTTTTGTGGTCTAACAACAGTTTTAGCTGCAAATTTATTAAATTGGTCCGTTATTGCATTTGCTGTTTCATTTGGATCTATCCCACCAAATTTCTGTCTTATGCCACCTAGTGGTGATTTAAATGCACTTTTTAATGAATCGTCTAATTCTGTTACTACACCAGAAAGATCTTCTGCTGTAAGGTTTAAAGGATTTGCTTGACCGACTTTACCCCTGTTATATCTATCTATAAGTTGTTTGAAAAAATCAGACTCTGGTTTAGACCCACCTATGCTGAATCTATTCTCTGGTGCAATATATTCTGGCTCAGCTGTGCCTTTTACTTTTTTCCAAGGAAGCTCATCAAAATCTAATTGATTGGCAAATCTTTGCGCTGCCGCCTCGTCAACACCATCAATTGTCGTTAGCCTCTGCGCTAATTGCCTCTTATATTGGCCATCAAATACCGTTTTCTTAAATCCAGGCTGTAGATATCCAAGCTGAGTGAGTTTATCTAAATTTTGAATACCGAAAGTTTGACTCTTCCTTAAGCCCACTTGCTGCTCGAACTGTTGAGCAAGCCTTACAAGTGGGGAAGATCTCTTTCTTAAAATGCTGTCTATTGATCTAACAAGGATCGGGTTTACATCAACATCGGGTGCGTTAGGGCCAGCAAAATTGTTTCTACTAATTAATTTTTGTACTTTTGTGAGCTGATCACCAGGAGTATCTAAGTATACTTGAGCTGCCTTAAGATTTTTATATTCTTTTGTTCCATGAACAAGACCTTGTCTAATTGATTTATATCCAGGAATTAAATCTAATAAAGATGATATTTTTGTAGAGTCCGCCAAACCGTTGTTTAGTGCTTGTTTATTTCCATTAAAAATATCACTAGCAATGTTTTTTACCCTTTGTGCTACTGGTTCGCTTGGATTAGCACCATGTCTAGCTGCATAAAGATCGCTGACTGGATTCTTGTGAACGCTTGATATCGCAGTTACTGCCGATGCCATTGCACCGGTTGATCTTTCTGAAAACTTAATTGTTTTGTCTAAAACCCTAAAGATGTCTTGACCAACTTCAGACAAAGATCCACTTAAAAAATTTGTTTTTTGGTAAAGTTTTTTCTGAACTGGAGTTAATTGTTTATAGCCAGCGTACGTTGAGTCCCATCTTTGTTCTGCTGTTCTAAAAAAGTTTAAAGAACTATTCTTTGAAGCTCCAGCAGCTGCCGCAGGTAGGACGAAACCACCAAGTTGAAATAACGTTGTTTTCGCAAGATCCTGCGCAATATCTGTTACCCTGCTTGGGTCGTACCACTTCTTTTTTGGACCTTGATTTTCTTTTCTGCCAAATAAAGTTCTTCCAATGGTTTTATCCGCAGCATAGAATGCCGGTACTTCGTACGGAAGTCTCCTGACCTGCCTAACTAAAGACTGCTGAAGTTCATCTCTCCAAGCCCATCCCTCTGCACCAGACACTCCTTTTCGTGCAAAATCATATCCTTTGTTAAGGATGCTTTTTACACCTTCGTATCCAGTTGATAATCTTTCGCTAGATGCTTCCTTAAATACTAGGGAAGTTCTTCCTTCTTTTAATCTAGATACACCTTCAAGTTCATCTAATATACTTCTTACTTTTAAAAGTCCTTGATGGGACTTTGTAATGATATTTTGCGTTCCCGCTTGCTCTGCCGCTCTTGCTGCTTGCGTTAGCTTATAGCCAAGCTTGATACCCTGACCCCTTACCACCTTACCAGCTACAGTTGCTGCAATACCAGTGGCAATCATGGCCGTAGCCATTTTTGTGATTGGGTTACCCTCAAGTGCCCTGGCAATAAAATTAGAGTTGGGAGATGGGCTTTGTTGCTCTGAGTCTCTTGGGGTAAAGTCTCTAGATGTTAAGCCGAAACCAATGTTGTGTATTGGCTGATTATCTCTTAGCATCGACTACCTCTTTATCTTTGCATTCCCCACAACTTCTGGGCAATCGGGTCATTAAATCCAGCCGCTCCTTCACTCTTTGAAGCGTCATGTCTTGCGGCTGATTGTTTTTGTTTTTGTTGTTCTTCTTGTGGATCTATTATCTGTAGAGTAACGTTAGTTGGTTCTATTGCGTGTATTGCTTGTTGAACCTCAATAATCTTTTCTGCCAAGGCCACTCGAGTAGCTAATTGGGAGTAGGTTAAAGAGTCCAGATATTCTGGGGTGTCTGTATGTATAGTAGCCAGAACAAAGGCTTTCATTAACCCTCTTACCTGAGAGGCTTGCTGTCTTTTTTCATCTAAAATCTGCTTAGTTCTTTTAGGGGATGAAAATCCAGAAAATTCAATAATCTGATCAGCTAAACTACTAACAGCCCCAGGAGGTATAGAGTTAACATCAAATTTTTCTGGGTATACTACTGCATACTTTAATATTTCTTCTTCTACGTCAGCCGAAGAAAATATTCCGTCTCTTTTAAGAGCACCTATTTTGTCAAATTCAAAGAATGTTAATTCTTTAAATACAATAGTCTTACCGTTTTAGGTCGACGCTGAATACAACAGAATACTTCTGTTTTAATTCTCGAAGAATAGACTCTTCGAGCATCTTAGAGCTGACGTACCTCTAAGGCCACGAATCCAGAAGCCTCCAGAACCTCTTGTGAAATAAGCGATGGTAAGCCAGCCATATCAGAAGTAAGAGCCGCTTTGTTATATCCTGGGAACAAAATGCAAAGCTCAGCTATTGCTTCTTCGTTCCACATATTTGCCTCAGCTGTACTAAGCTGACCCGCCTGCATAAGTGATTCCATTTTTTTAACCAATTGCTTATATTCTAAACGAGAAAGAACTCGCCAAACAATATGCTTGTCAAAAGAAATAGAGGTCACGTACACTTCACCATGCTGCTTCTTCCAGGCTTTAATCTGTCCTGCTGTTGGACCGTTTTCAAAAATTGGAACGTCATCTGCGAGTTCCTCGACCGATGTGGCTTCTGCTGGATCCTGCAGATTTTTATTGTCCGCACTTGGGTCATACTCGGTAACCATTAAATCTGAATCCTGAACGTCTTCAGTCTCCATAATTACTTCTGCGGTATCTGCAGATACTTCCTCTGCTAAATTTTGATCCCTTCTTACTACTACTTTTTTAACATTTGACATATTTATTATCTCCTTGGGTTATTTTATTTAAATAATATATATTATAGCACAGATTAGCTTTTATACGCTTGATCGCTGTTTATTGGTGGTTGCAATTTAACATTAGTATCATAATATTTTGCGGTTTGGGTAACCGATGTTTTCTTTCCGGAATAAGGGTCTAAATTGGTTCCGGCTTCTGTAAAATAAAAGTCTCTAGCCACAAAAGAATAGGTCTCTACAAGGGGTACCCCTCCGCTTTGATATTCCGTAGACATTTGCATTAAGTGTACATTTTGTAAAACAATCTTCATTGCGTTGTTTGCCCCGAACAATTTGATCTTTCTTTCATTGACGTCTGTGGAAATTAATCTATCTAAATTATCTCTTTGCTCCACTGAAGCCGTGGTGCTATTGCTTGTACCGACAACCGGAGAAAGACTCGCATCGTCTACTCCATACATGATAATAAAATTAAAAGGCGGATGAGCGCTAAAAATATTGTGAGTATTATTCAGGGATCCAGTAGTTACTGCGGGATCCGCAGTAATTCTATCCAATTGACTATTCGCCCAATACTTTTGTATATTTTCTTCGTCTTTACGAGACTCGTTCTGAGACGCCATAACAGAAACAACACCACTTCCGTCTTTTTTGCCGGATATTGACTGAACTCTTACTTGCGAGGCTTTTTCTAAAAGCTCGGTCATTCTTCTCGGATATCTTGAATACAAGGAAAATTGACCAGTAATGATTCTTGTTCCGTTCATTACTGCATCAAAATTGTAGGACCAAAAACCATACACTGCTTGCTTTTCTTGCTTGATCAAGAAACCAAAGCCCGCAATATCTAATTCGTCTCTTTCGTCGAACAATCCATCAATATAAACTTTGACATCTTCCCCAGAAAAAAAATAATCATAATAATTACTAAAACGCGGATCTGCCTTGGAACTACCGGCCCAATAAAGATCTAAACCTGCAGTTAGCGGATCAAATGATCCATCTGCATTTTTAATCCCGGGCTTTTGGGACAATGTTTCACCATAGGGGATATACCCGCTAAATGGTCTATAGGGATTGGTTTTGTAAATATCGGTCATACTTTTTTACGTTTGATATATTTTTTCTATAAAATTTTTGTAATCTTCAACAGCGTCACCAAAAGCATTCGTGCTGATTCTCAGTCTTTCATCTTTTTGGGCCTGAAAGCCATCTGGATACCTTAAATCATCGTTCGCTGTGTCCAGATGAATTAATGGCTGGATGCCCCTAGCCATATAAGTATATGTCTGTTCGGTGATGAGGTCATCTATTGACATCGTGCTACCTTCGTCCACCACCGTAATTCCATATATCTTCATTTTAGCAGACAACCCGTATTCATTAAACATCGTAAAAACAACATCAAATGGAGGAAGCATATCTGCCAGCGGTGCATAAAAACCTTTTGTACTAGCAAGAATTTTTCTATAAGCATCTATTCTATAGAAGGCATATTCGTTGAATTGCGTAAAGATCATACTTCCCGCAATCGTTCTGGCGCCCTTTACGAATCCTCTTGGGTTAACATGCCCCAGAGTTCTAATCGGAGAATTTTCTCTGTGCATTGAATAGGAAATTGTCTGCAGTTCTGCCAATTCCAAAACGTCGCCTTGATTTGTCAAAAACCCATCTTCGCCAATTTTTGGTATAAGTAGCGTTGCATGTATGTCCGCACCAGAAAAGGACATATCCGAAAAAGGATCTGGAAGAGAATTGTTTTTTCTAAATTCCTTTATTGATTCTTGATGATTCGCAAGCCTATTTTTTCTAGAAGATATTGTTGTCAGATTTGTAATATCTTTTACTTTTTCATTTTCAAAAGGCATTGTTCCTCTTTATAAAAGAATTAGTCGGCGGCAGAGGGATCCCCCATTTCTCTACCGCCGACTAATTACTTTAAATGTTTTAAAATTACGGTCTGATAATTGCCGAATTCAATCCACTTGAGGTAACAGCGTCCTTGCTGATGAGTGAGCCAAGGTCATCTTGATTGAATCTTTCAATTTGATCAGTTGTAATTCTGTACATTGGGCCAATTTCACGAGCAACATATGTCATTGTCTCTTCGATAACGATGTCATCCATCGAAGCGCCCGAACCCTCATTCAAGAGTTCGCATCCATATATTGAGCGTACGGCACCTTGACCATATTCGTTAACGAATGTGATCGTAATGTCAAACGGTGGAATTTGGTCTGCGTAGTAAGGAGTCTTACTTACCACGTCCCTTGCCTGGTTTGTAAACTCAGCAATTCCTCTCTTGTGCGATGGGTCGCCAGGAAGAGTGTTGTGAGCTCTGGTAAAAAATTTCATATCAGTAGAGGTGTTGTGGTGCGTTTCAAGCATCTGATAAAGTGCCGGACGATCAAAGACTGTAAAAATCAATGATCCAGCAATTCCTCTTTTTCCTCTAGAGAAAGAACGTGGATTGGGTGAACCCATCGTGTAAATTGGTGCTTTTTCTCTAGTCACCGAAAAAGTGATTCCAGAAAGAGCACCTATCTCTACGCCACCAAAAGTGGCAACAATATCTGCGCCAGAAAACGTTGTGTATGTGTTAAGATACTTGTTTACTGGGCTGTCATAGTATTCGCCTGCCATATACCCTCCAATCGGTATTTATAAAATGCAGTGTGTGTATTTTTTTTTATTTATTTGATTAGCCTAGCTCAACTGCGATTTGAACTTCAATATTTCTAAGTTCAAATGCCGGAGTCAAGACGAGGTCAACCAAAGCCTTGCTTTCAGCTGCAATGTACTTGATATTGAAATCGCTATCAAGTATTGCGCCGAGCATCTGCATGCCTCTAAGGGCTGATGTTATTGCGGTCTCCATAGAATTTCTAACTTGGATCGTTGAAGGCTGACCAATAAACTTCTGGCAGCTTTGACGAACGACAAGGGTAGCTTCGTTGATAATTCTAAGAGTTGTCAATCTTACATAGTCAGAAGCAGAACCGGCAAAAGTAATTCCGTCGGTAAACACTGGAGCCCTATTAAAGTTGAGCGTTATGGAATTAACACCCTTGTTTGAAAGGGTAGTTAAAGTGGTCTTTGAAGCGTTATACCTGAGGGATGTAATGTTGTACACGTTCCTGTTGATTGTGGACATGTATGAAGCCATTCTGCTAAGTGCCGCCGCTGTTGCGGAAGCTCCGTTAGAGTAACCCCATTCTTCTGGGGTTGCTGATGCTTCAAGTTCGGTTGCAATGACCATGACATGACGTCCGATTTCCTTAAGCGTTGCGTCGGCATCGCGATCAGGAAGTGCCGTCAAAGCCAAGTGTGTAGAAACTTGTGCCGGAGTCATGACTTCGTTTGCACCAGTGTATGGCTTAACACCGAGTACCGCAAAGCAAGGGTGAGAGTTCTCTGTAATCGACTTGACTAAATTAGAGATCTTGTATACCCAACTATTTGCTGCTGTTGCGCTATTGTCTGCATAGAATCCAAAATCTGGACTTGAAGGAGTAGATGCCCATTCTTCCGGAGCTCCACCCCTACCCCATGGAATTATGATATCTGGCTGTGATGCTTCTGCGGCTGCAAAAGCCGGAACCAAAACATCACCACCGGCATTAGAGCTGGTTACGGTTCCAGCAGTGTGATTCCACGTAGTGTCGCTTGGCAGTGGAACCATGTAGATTCTTTCTGCTCCGCCGGCCACCAACTCAAAATATGCCCTGTGACAATGAGAATTTGAACCAAAAGCCGTGATAACGTCAGCTTCGTTTGTGCAAAGTACGACATCCAAATCGGCTACGTTACCCGCGCCACTTGCCGTTGTTCTTTTAGCTATTACGACAATTCTGGGGCCCACCGGGCTATCTTGACGAGAAATGCTATAAAAGCGATCTTTGATAATTGTTTTTACACCTGGTAATGCCATTTGTTTTCGACCTCCGAGTCACAAATTCCGTATATAACTCAGAACATATAGTAATGAACAACCTATAAAAACAAAGTACATTTTCCTTTTTAAAACTATAATTATATATTTAAAATTACATATGACGCAGAATTATTAAGAATTAGGAGTCGCCGACTGAAATAGATCAATAAGTTGCACTTTTTCTCGACCAGCATAAACTGCCTTGTTATAATCTTGTAGCGGGGTAGCATGATAAGAAGCTATATACTGCCTAACATCATAGGCTATCTTCTCGATCGTATCAACCTTATTTACCGATAGCTTTTCCGTTGTTAATAAATAAAGTACGGTTCTTTTAACAACGTCCGTTTGATCCATATTAGCCTCTGTGTCAGATACCCTTCTTGCGTATACAAATTCTGAGGCCCCCAATCTTTTAAATACTGGTGTATATTCCAACATAAAATCTTCAAACTTTTCTATCACCCTATCAGCGACTTCCGCCCCAACATATCTTGTCGAATCTTCCTTTATTTGACCAGCGTCGGCTTGAACCACAACGGTAAAAGATACAACATTTTGGAATCTTTGTCCTTCGATAATATAATATTTTCCATCTTCTCCCAAAGCCTTGTCCCTGTATCGCATCTTGGGTTCTTGGTTGTGAGCTCTTTTTAGTTCAATGCCATAAGCTATACATGGGTAGGTGGCAAATGCCCCACCAAAAGTAGGGACTATGGGGATATCTGGGTATGAATTTTCCCATAATAATTTTACAACTTCTATAAATTCAAGATAACTTAAATTGCCCTCTGCCTTTAACCTCTTAGCGTCGGTGTTGTGATACTGTTGGGGTTTGGTGACTTTGCTTCTTTCAGCGTCGGTCATTTGATTTTGACGCTCAGAAAATGGGCTCAAATCATCAGACAACCTTTCCGGAAATGGAAATGATGACTGCATATTAGACTCCTGGTCCTGTTGTTACTGAAAAATTTATATTTTTTAAACCTAAACAAGAAACCAAATTTAGTTCAAATACCAACAATCCCCTTTGGTTACTTGATGCGTAAGCTTGCATGGAATAATCTTTTATTACTCTTGCACCCCTTAGCAACTCCAGAATATTTTTTACTTGAGAAGTGACTTTTTCTTCTGCGTTTTTTCCAGATCCGTCGTTAGATATATTTTTTATTTCATTTATAACCATCGCAACCAGTCTTATCTGGGGCACTTTTGATAAGGTGCTCGCAGAGTCTGCCATGGTATAATCATTGGATATTGCAACTTCGTACGGATTGCCCCTAACTGCTTTTCTAGTTCTATACACAGTATTTATTCCAAGATTATCCAATCTTGCGTAAGCGCTTCTGGAAAGATCCGAACCGAACACCGATAAAGCGCCCGGTATTCTGTGTCGTATCATCCCCATGTACACGGGAGTGGCAGACATCGTTCCAGCAAAAGCGGCGGCTGCGCTACTTGAATAAGATCTATTAAATCCTGGATGGCTAAAATTTAACTCCCCGTATATTGGAACTATACATCTTCCAATATCTGTTGCAATTTGGCCGTCCGCTTTGTACGTTGTGAATTTATTTTTAAACACCGGATTTGCTTCAAGAACTGCAATATCAGATTCCTTAGTCCCATTAGATCTAGAGCCTATAACTCCAATTTGAATATAGCCAGTAGTTTCATGGAAATTAAAACAATGTAAAGCTAACTGTGCCAAGAAATTTACAGAACCAGTATTCAACATAGATATCTCTAATGGAACAATTATATCAATAAGCTCATAGCCTTTTATAAAATTGTAAGATTCTGATAGTCTTTCATAATATTTTTGATAAAAATTAACCGCATTTCCCGTGGAGTTTGATATAAGGTGCGGGAAAACATCTAATCTTTTTGGAACTTCCTCTACGTATTCAGACATTGGAGCTGACGCTAAAACAAATAAATTTTGCGCCCCGCAACTGTAGGCGTCAAACACGCCCCTTAAAAGCGGTGACTGCATATTGGCGCCGAGCAGGTTGATCGCCTCTTGCATTGAATTTATTTTGTATATTTCATTTAATTCCAAACCGTCGGCGTGACCTACGAATAAAATAGAATTTGTACTGTCTTGATCCAAAGAACTGTAAATAGGCTTTATCGAAACAGGAGAGCTTGAAGTTGGGCCTGTCAACTGCTCAGAAACACCAGAAAAATTTTTAATCAAATATTTACCATACGCCGGTGTTTGCTCAAGTGTCGCGACACTAGCCAACGAAAATTCAAAAGTAGTTTTTGTCGGCACTGCCGTAATCTGATAAGTACCATCCAAAACCCTATCGGTATCTTGTACCGTGACGAATTCTCCCACTTCTATAAAATGCTCAGAATCGGTTGTCAAAGTGGCGATGTTACCTTGCAGTTTTTTGGCGATAATATTTCCTGTTTTAGTTAAATTTTTATTAACAACTTCAAATACATGCTCAACGATCTTAACCTGACCAACATAAGTTGTCTGTATAACCGCAGTATATATTCCACTTTCTAAATTCTTTGGAATTTTATAAACAAATTGGTACTCTGAATTAGACACTCTTTTGAAATAAGCTGAAGTCTTCAGGGTGATTCTCGCCCTATGAAGTGCGTTATTAAACCCCGCAGTATCAGGTATTAATGTTGTTTTCTTTTTTGCCGTTACAGACGTTGCATTCGGAGATGAAACAACCTCATAATCTCCGTCGCAAGAAGAATTAATTCCATAAACTGAAACCAAATTCCCAGACGACAAATAATGTACAGAATCAAATGCAAAAGTCAGTATCGCATAACCGTCACTCAATGCATTAGGTAGTGTTATGCCGGTTATTCGATAACTGCCGTTAAGCAGAGATATGGATGTTTGAACGATATTGCCAGAACCAATATCCCCCCTGACGACTGTCCCGTAAACATCAACCGGTGTAGCTTCAGCTATCGGGTCGTAATAAGACCCGCTAAAACTAAAACCAAACCTAAAATTAACAATCTGTGTATTAGCGGCCCTAAGCACGTTTCGTCTCTTCTCTGGTTGCCCCAACAGCCCAATATACGATCTTACCACCCCTGCCCTTCACGGGAGCAGCAAAATCTATTTTAAATATTTCATTTCCGGTTGGAAGTTCTTCATAAATTCTATCTCCTGATTTAGGATTTACAAAATCCTGCAGATAATATATAATCTCAGAAGAAACCGTTAAGCCTTGCGTTTTCTCTTGCATTGCGTTTACAAATCCGCTGGATCCGGGATAATACGATCTTGTTGTATACCTGTGCAGTTTTGATTCATATTTCATTGTTTTTGGATCAATTAATCTTTGAATCAATATATTGTGCCCCCACTGTTTTAAAATATTTTTAAAAGTTTTTTGAGGACTAATCATGTTTTCTGAGTCCTCTTTCTGGAATTGGATTTTCTTTTGGTGTTATCAATGCGTTCGGTCCATAAATATCTTTATCTGATAAATACACAGTCGAACCGGTGTATGGATCTACGGCTCTTCCAGAGCTTATTGTGGGCATCGTGGGCAGACCTTTGGGTTGAATTGCTCGTACCCCAACCTTTTGTGCAAGTAGTTCTTTTCTCAACACTGCTGATATTTGGCACCATGTGGTTGCGTTTGCCCTGCTCAAAGTATTTCTTGGAAGATTTCTATTCGTTATCGATAAATCGCCTAACCTTACCGACAATTCATCATCACCGCCACCGCCGTAAACCCTAGACAATTCACAAGCAGTTCCGGCCTTAATATATTCAAGAGCGGTGGTGTTAAGGTTACTCCCGTCTTCAGTGTCCAATAAGTTGAGGATGTTTTTTACTTCCATGGAATATAAATGCACATATTCGCCCACTTCTATCAACGGTGCATCGGGAAAGTACGGCAGCAGTTCTTCTGGGTCTATATACAGGGGTTCTATATCTGGCGCAAAGGCGATAACCTCGTCTTCCCCGAGGAAGATAGTTGGCTTGTAGTCTTTATCTGCGGTGCTAACATACACTTGTTGGTTAGAATTGATTGTTTTATTACCGCTGAGTGTTGCTATGAAAGTTACTTTATAAGTTCCAGGTTCCGTTGGCACGTAGTCGTAATAGTACTCGAATTGATTTAGCGCACTTGGAGTCAACGAAAGTAGCATATTGTTATTTGAATCAAATAGTTTAAAAATAACAGATATTGGCTCTACGGGGATTTGGTTGTCAAAGGCATCAATATCTATAAATTTAACCCTAAAACGAACAGTATCGTTTACGTAGATGGAAGCCATAAATTCATCCTATTCTATCAGCTGAATACCTATAGTACCGTAAAAACAAATATTTAGAGAGAATTAATTAATTCCAATTACATTGTCTTCGTATAATGTTAAAGTCTGTATTGAGGTAAGTGCAGCTAAATTTTCTTTGACAGTTTCAATGCTAATCAAACCGCTGGGAGCAATATCTACGCTGATTACTGCTATAGTTGTTTTATTTGAATAATCGGCAGTGCCGCCAAAAACAATATTAATATTATGAATTATAATTGGCAGGGGCATTGAAGCTATGTTAATAATCAAAGAACCTAAATAATTGGCACCGGGTTGATTATAGGCTATTGTACTATTATACAGCATGATACTCCAGGGTTTAATTGATTTTTATAGTAACCGTCTCAACTTAATTTAAGTATTTGCATCAAATACTAGCGCAAAAAGCGTGTTCTTCAGGATAATCTTTTAAAATATTTATCTTTGTGTTGTGATATTAAAAGATATAACTATTTTTTCATCACCCTGCAAGGCAGGGCATCCGTGCAGAAAATCGCTTTTAAAAATTATTAACTTCCCAGCAGCGCATTGGTGTGTACAAGTTTGAAAATTAAATTCATTAAATCTATCTTCCGTTATTGGAAAAGACATATCGTTTATGTTGTTATAAAACATAATTACGTCTTTTTTATTGGTCACGCTCACATAAAATGCTCCACTTATCAAACTATTTGGATGGTTATGGGGGAAAAGGTAATCTCCTTTTTTGCTCAAATTAGCCCACATATTTTGGATGCTAATTGGTACATCGTAGCCAAGTATTTCTAAATATTGACTACTTTGGAACAAAATGGTTTGCTTTAGCTCATCAAAAATTGTATTATTGGCTAAATCATTTTCAATCACACCGTGAGTGGTGTCAACATACTTTGACTTTGTTCTAATACTTTTATTTTTGATTAATCTTAAAATTTCCTTCTTGTAAATCGGCAATTGTTCCATATGCAATCCATTGCATATATACAAGGTTTTAGGAAACCACGTCTCAATTATTGGTTCGGTTGGATTCATTATATATAAGAATTTTGTCTTGGGAAAAACAATACATTTAGCACATATCTACCACAAAGGTCCGTGGTTGTCATTCCTGAATGTTTCAAGTTTGAATCAAAAACAATCAAACGGTTAGCGACCGACTCGATCTCTTCACCGTTCTCAAATACGGTTTTACCGTTGTTCGTGTTCAAGTAAAGAACGGCAGATCTACAAGGAGTTGGGCTATCCGTATGAAACCCTTGTAGTTTATTTTCTTTCATTGGGGGCATAAAATTCATTGACATTCTGACCAAACTGAAACAATTCAACTTTTCCAAAACAGGAATCATCAAATTTTCAAAATGTTCAGACATTGGAATTTGATTGAAGTAAAGCATGTGAGTGAATTGATAGCCGTAATAAGACTCGGCTATATCAGCCATTTTTTCACCTTTTTGAGTTGATTCAGTCTTGTAGTACCAAGGAAAAAATGCTGATTTAGCAGTTGAAACAATCGAATTAAAATACCCTTCATCTAGGGCATTGTCAATAATTTCAATATTGTTTTCAGTCATCCTTTTAGTATAGCAAAAGAAATAGAAGTTTTACTCCTGATGCAGGTAAATCCATGACAATTGTTGTTCGTCCCAAAAATAACATCCTTCAGGTCTTGGAGAAGGAGGATCCCACAAACATGATTCTTCATTGAAAGCCCAAGATGGGTAAGGTTTTGGGGGAATAAATGCGTCTAGTTCTTCGTTGTAAGTATATCCGATACCAGCCATATTTTTCCTAAAAGGCTCGCCACCCAATATGTGTATGCCACCTCTTGTATTGTACGAAGTTCTTTTGCATCCCGCATTGAAAAAACTGCCGTAATGCTCTTCCCAATCAATATCGCCTTCATCTTTGCCAACGATAACTTGCGTCACCACGTTGTCTGAATTTATAATTGCGTAGTGTGCCATTACTTAAAACTCACTGTTCCAGCGCCTGCCGTAATTGTGGTTACTTTGTTGGCTCCAACTGTTGAGGTTGATGTAGTCAAACCTGCAGATGGGACAATTGTTCTTGATGCAGGGTAACGGATGAGAACAATTCCTGAACCTCCAGTTCCCCAATATGCACCGCCGCCGCCGCCGCCTGAATTTGCTGGAGCACCAGTTCCTTGTGGTGTGCCGTCGTTTCTTCCCCAACTACCACTTCCTGCGCCGCCGTTTCCGTATCCACCAGAAGTATTGTTTCCGCCACCACCGCCACCACCTGCGTAAGTCGCCGCACTGCCCGTGATGTTTGTTGTTCGACCACCACCGCCGTCACCACCACGATTCCATGCAGCATTTGCTCCTTGCGCTCCAGCGCCACCTCCACCACCATCGCCTTCGGCGTTGTTCGCTGTTGCAGGGATACCGCCGTTGTTCCCTTGAATCGGGTTGGTTACACGAAGCTGCCCAGAGTTGCTAGTTCCGAAACCTTCACCACCGGAACCTGAACCACCGGGGAAATTGATTGCAGTATTGATATTGGGGTTTCCATAAATACCTGAACCTGCTCCGCCTTTTGAGGTAATTGTCGCAAATCTTGAATCACTTCCGTTAGTTCCAGGGTATCCAGGGGTAGGACCTCCTGCCCCAATGCTTACAGGATAACTTGTACCTGTAGCTAAAGACAATACTGTTTCGGCCGCGCCACCGCCACCAGTAAGTTCTCCAATGACGGAAGAACGGTAACCGCCTCCACCTGCACCACCTGCTCTATCAGAACCAGCACCGCCACCAGCGACAATAACATATTCGCATTTAAAACCAACAGAACCGTAAATTCTGCTAGAAATTTGCCCAGAACCAGACCTTGTAGTACCAAAACCGGTTGCAACTTGTTTACCTGCGCGGAATTTTTTGTTCTTTGACATAATAATTCCTTTTTAAAGTAAAATTAGGCTATTCTGTTAATATAACCAGACAATGTAATTACGTTTGCGGTTGCAGCAAACGCTCTGAGTGTTTTGCTGTTTGTCAACAACAAACCCGGAACAACCAAAGTTAAACCTGCTTTAGTTGGAATCGAAATAATAATGTTTTGATCTGGAACGGTTGCGCCACCATACTCAACAGTCAAGACAACGTCTGCTGTGTGCCCGTTATAAGCATAGAGCCAAATTTCGTCCAAAGCTGTTGCATGTGCGGCATGGATGAGTGTTCCAGCAGTAACTGTTTGAACCACCTTAATAGGTAGCCCATCTGTGCTTTCCGAAAATTTTACTTTACTGTATGTTGCCATTGTATTATCTCCTATCGTTAAGTATATCAGCTAAATACTAGATTAGCCAAAATGTTTTGGTCACTATCGGTGGGTGTCGCCGGGGTGCCAGAAGAGGCAGCCGTAATACGACCCTGGGCATCAACAGTGATACTAGCCGTGGTGTAGGAACCAGCCGTTACCGCTGTGTTGGCGAGTTTGGTGGCTGTTACAGCCCCAACAGTAATATCTCCATCAACAATAGAGTTACTCAGGCTCAACTTGCTGTAGGCGATTGCAGCAGAAGCGTTGACATCAGCATTAACGATTGCGCCATCGGCAATCATTGCGCTGGTTACTGTGCCTGTATCCGCAGCCGTAATCGCAGTTCCTGAAATCTTCGTTTTATCAATTGCAGCCGCGGCGTTGATGTCGCCGTTGACAATCGTTCCATCGGTGATCATCGTGGATGTAACCGTGCCAGTATCTGTAGTCTGCACCACCGATGCGCCAACGGCGATGGTTGCCGTAGAACCTTCACCCGGGGTGTGGGTAACTGTAATACCCGTTCCAGCCGACACATCTGTCATGTAGTTGCCAGTTGTGTCCGTGCCCAAGGTGATTGGTTGGTCAACCCATGCGGTGCCGTTGTACATCAAGAAGTCTTTGTTGGCGGCAGTCGTAATCGTTACATCGCTAATATCGTTAAAAGTTGAAATGGTGATAGCGCTAACATCTGCCGTTGTAGCAATGTTGGCATAGGTGCTACCCGTGCCTATTTCCCATTTATCGTTAGATTCATTCCATCTGATGTGAGCATCGGCTGAGGTTCCACGCTCTACAGTAATTCCAGCATCGGCGCTTGGGTCGCCAGTAACACCACTGTTTAGAACTATAATATTGTCTTCAACATTGAGCGTCTCAGTGTTGAGGGTAGTTGTATTACCGTTGATTGTTAAATTTCCGGTAACCGTAAGATCACCAGAAACTGATAAATTTCCGTTCTTTTGATACCGAAGCTACTGTTGTATCTGAGGAGTTTTTAAATTCCGCCAATGCTGCAGTAGCGCCAGTTGCAGCTTTAAATACGGCTGATTCATCAAATATAGTTATTGTTGGTGCGGTTTCAAATCTTTTACGAGCCATTATACTCCTTATAAAAATAATTTAAAATTACCTGATCATATAGTAATGATACCTGAATCAAATTACTGTGTTATCCTATTTAAATATTCGATCATTTTACCATTGTATTTAATTCGACCAAAATGAGTTAAATCAATACTTGGATCAACCCAAATTTTACCACCAATTTTTTGCCAATAACGACAAAATCCGTAATCTTCAGACAAGAATCTACCAGTGTCATCAACATAGGAATTAAATAGCGCATATCCGTAATCTATTTCTTTTTCATTCAAGGCTGATGTGTCGTCTTTATATTTTAACTTTTTATACTTTTTCATCATTTTCTCAATAACTTCACGCTTTATTAGCATAAAGCCAGTACCGGCTTCGAAGCATTCTATTGCTCCTTTTTCTACATTTAATTTTGTTTCACCGGGCTGAAAATGTACCACGTATCTGGAGCCATATTCCATAAGATTTTTAGCTTCTAGATCTTTTTGTGCGCCTTCTTTAACTTTATCCCAATTGATTTCCTTGATTGGATACGATGCTGTTATGATATCTTTATCGTGCCATAACAACTTTAATATAGATTGTTTGTCAAATTGTAAGTCTACGTCAATAAACATCATATGAGTAAAATCTGGATTACCCATAAACTTAGCAACAAGATTATTTCTTGCGCGATTAATCAAAGAATCGGATATCGTACAAACAGAATATTTAAGACCGACATCTTTGTAAAACATAAGTGCTTGCAATAACGACATCATAAAAGGTTCTGTTACGTGAGAATCATAACAGGGTAGTGCAAAAAAAACATTCCACTCTTTAATTTTTTCTTTGGTTATTGTTATTTGCGTTTTTTCTTGTTCTATGGACATAATACAATACAGTATATCATAAAAATATTAAAATTGTTGAATATACGATATATATCTACAAAATTATACTAGCGGTATCAGCCAGCGTGTATTCATCACAGCGTTTTTTGTTAGTTTAGATGCGTGTCAGACAGCCTGTTAGATGCCTGCCCACATTACGGTTCGGGTTCTGGTGCAGGTGGGGCTACAAGTTCTATCCATACTTGATTCGGTTCAAACCACGCATAGCGTTTACCGTCTGACGGGTAAGGTGTCGGCGGTTGCCAATCAAAGTTCTCGTCTAAAGTCCACGAACCGTAAGGTTGTGGTGCGATAAACACATCGTTCACAGGGTCATAGGTGTAGCCGATGCCTGCGTATTGTTTGCGAATGTTGTTGTTATACGAAGTCTGAACCCACTCGCCTGACAGACCGAGCGAAGCAATAAACGCCTTACCATCTGTTTCGGTTGGTGCTTCGTTGTTGTGAACAACGATTACTTGTGCGACTGTTCCGTCAATAATTTGTGCGAAATGTGCCATTAGAAAGTAATGCTCCCTGATGCGGTGAACTCGTAAATGTGGTAGCCGCCTGTTGTTGTTTGGGTTGGTGAACCTGTCGTCGCTGACGCTAAACTAAAACTGTCGGCGTATCTGATGACGACCACACCGCTACCACCGTTGCGCCCTGTGGTGCTAATCGCATTAGCACCAGAGTCGCCACCATTCCCGTAATTGGTCGTTCCAGCCCCAGCCGCTGGGCTGTCATCAGTACTCTTGACTTGACGACCGCCTACACCACGAGTGACTGCCGAACCTGTTATTGAGTTAGACACGCCGATACCACCAGCCGCTGTAGTAGTATTTGACCCCGAATTAACGCCTGCACCGCCAGCACCACCGCCCGAACCGCCAGCACCACTACCGTCATTTGTTCCAGCCCCACCAGCGAAACCTTCGTTGCTTGTGCCAGCCCCAGCCGTGCTTGCCGTTCCACCATTACTTGCACCACCACCGCCACCTGAACCACCCAATTTGCCATTCTGACTTGTTGCCGAATTGACCCCATATCCGCCACCGCCACCACCTGTCGTAGTGACCGTTGTGACACCCGTGCCTGATATTGACGAAGTTGTGCCGTCACCACCATTCGTGTTTGTTGCACCGCCAGCACCACCAGCACCAACCGTCACCGTCAATGCGCCCGACAACGACGCAATATTTATTGCCGACTGTGCCGACGCACCGCCACCACTCGTGCCAACCGAAGTGCGATATCCACCAGCACCACCACCACCGCCGTGATAACTTGTGCTACTTCCCGAAGCACCACCGCCAGCGATAACAAGAAAGTCAAGCGAAGTCGGCGGAATACTTACATCACCTGTCGGCATCCAAGCCGAAATATATGTTGAGACTCGTGTGCGCTGACCAAATCTAGACATCGCTTAAACCTTACGCCGTGATTCGGTTCACATACCCGTGAATCAAAATCACATTCGCAGTCGCCGCAAACGCTTTACACACGAGCGAATTCTGCAACAACAACCCAGGGATTACAAGAACCAAACCTGATTCACCCGTCACCGTCAATTCAATGTTGCCGTCAGGTGCTGTTGCTTCGCCCCACTCAATCGTCAATTTCACCGATGATGCAGAACTGTTCACCGCATACAACCAAATCTCATCACGATTGCTTTGACCTGCCCCTGCCGTATGAATAGTTGTGCCAGCAGTAGCGGTCGCAGCAACTTTGATTGCTTTGCCGTCTGTGCTACCTGATAAAAGAACCTTGCTGAATGTCGCCATTAATTATCTCCTTAACTCCAAATTTGTGTCGCTAAAAATACTTGATCATTAAATGCGTCAAAACCGGTTCCTGAAGAAGCCGAGGTAATTCGGCCTTGAGCATCTACGGTGACATTGGTAGCCGTGTAAGAACCAGCAGTAACTGCCGTATTTGCAAGTTTTGCGGACGTTACCGAACCGTCAGATAACTGACTGGTTCCGACCGCACCTGAAGGGACAACTCCAACGTAGGTATTCAATACCCAAGAAGTCCCATTCCAAGTCCAGTTTCTACCACCATCCGAATGAACATCATTGACTGATGGACTGCCAGGAAAATCTATCGGCATTAAAAAATCTCCTTATCAACTTGGTTCATCTAATATAGTACTACAAAGATTGGTAAAAAATATATTTATATAATAAAAATGTATCATTTAAATTCGAAGAATTTGGAAAATCTATTGCAGCTATGTATTTATTATCTTACATTTTTTAATATGTATGCAAGCGCAAAATTAAACGGTAATTTCATCCCAAGTTTGTGTTGCTTCGTTCCAATCCCACGTACCTTCTGCTGGGCGGGCTACAGGTGCTTGCCAATCATGATTTAAATCAAGTGTCCACGATGGATACGGTTGCGGCGCAACGAAAACATCTGCTTCGGCATCATATGAATAGCCAATGCCTGCGTATTGTTTTCTAATATTATTATTATAAGAAGTACGTTTGCAGGTCAAGCCTTCGTGCCAAGGCTGTGTGGCATAGAAAGTTTCCCATGCCTCTGCTGATCCACCGACTGTAACGCCGTTGTCATTTTGTGTTTCTGTTTCATCAACACCTGTGATTACTTTAACCACAATATTTTCGGGATTTAAAAATGCGTAATGTGCCATAGTACCTCCTATTATAATTTAATTTTTGAATTATGTCCACCTAGTTAAATAATGACCCGCATCACGATTCTACAATTTCAATCCATTGACGGTTCGGCTCGAACCACGCATAGAGTTTGCCGTCTGACGGATACGGTGTCGGCGGTTGCCAATCATGGTTGCCGTCTAAAGTCCACGAACCGTATGGTTGTGGTGCGACAAACACATCGGCTTCAGGGTCATAGGTGAAGCCGATACCTGCGTACTGTTTGCGGATGTTGCCGTTGTAACTTGTGCGAACGCACGGCTGTTTACGGAAATTGCCGTACCACTCCTCAGGTGTCAAACCTTCAATGAGTTCTGTTTCGTCAATGCCGACAATAACTTCTGTTACTTGGTTGTTGTTTAGAAATGCGTAATGTGCCATAAGTATTCTCCTATCTTATTATCTCCACGACACATTGCCTGTGCCTCCGGTTATTGTTGCGACCGTATTTGCGCCACTAGGTGTTGTTGAACCTGTTAAACCTGGACCAATTGTGATTATCAAAGTGGCTGGATAGCGTAAAATAACTACACCACTACCACCGTTTCCGCCCGTTGCCGAACCGCTATAACGAACAGAACCCGAACCGCCACCACCAAGATTCGCTGTGCCAGAATTTCCGTTTGTTGCACCCGAACCCGTGCCGTTTGGTGCGGTAGCACCGCCACCAGCGCCACCCGCACCGCCAGTTCCGTCAGCCGCACCTCCACCGCCACCTGCGTAAGTTACCGAACTACCCGTGATGCTTGTTGCTCTCCCTGCACCGCCAGCACCACCATTCCCAGTTCCAGGGCCGTTTGAACCATTGGCTGATGCACCTCCACCACCACCGCACGAAGCAAACGCAACCACGCCATTACCACCATTGAAGCCTTGCGCGGAGTTGCCTGTTCCGCCTGTACCTGTAGCAACATGACCAGAAGCACCGCCACCCGAACCGCCGTTGCCACCGTTGTTGTTTCCCAAAGTTCCGCCATATCCACCACCCGTTGATGTGATCGTTGAAAACTCCGAAGGTGAACCTTGAGCACCGATATTGTCTGTTTGTCCGCTACCGCCACCACCGACAGTCACCGCGTAATTTGTTCCCTTAACGAGTGTCAACGCCGATTCTAAACTACCTGACCCACCTGTCGCTGTGACTGTGCAACGCATACCACCGCCGCCACCGCCGCCACCAAAATATGCGCCACCGCCACCACCACCAGCGACGACAAGATAGTCAACCGTTATTAAAAGATTGTATGACGCTGTGTTTACAAAATTTTGATAAGAAACATAACCGATATTCTGACCCATTACGACCAACTCACATTCCCTGTACCAGCAGTGAAAGTTGTAATCTTATTTGCACCCGATGGAAGAGTAGAACTTGTCAGACCTGCGTCAACAGTAATTGTGTAAGCAGCAGGATATGAAAGAATAACCACACCGCTACCACCGTTTCCACCGTTGCCTGACACCGCACCACCCGATGTTTGACCTGCACCACCGCCACCGCCACCAAGATTCGCTGTGCCTGGCACACCGTTGCCCGTAGTCCCACCAGCACCGCCACCACCGCTTCCGCCACTTCCAGCAGAACCATAAGTATCGTTTGTGCCGCCACCACCGCCACCAGCGTAAGTCACCGAACTGCCACTAATTGAAGTTGCTACACCTGCGCCACCGTTTCTTGTTGAAGTGCCAGCAGCACCAACCGCACCTGCGCCACCGCCACCGCCTGAACCACCTAAACCTGTATATCCGTTAGAGTTGCCGTTGCCGCCTGCGAAACCTTGTCCAGGTGTTC
>Ga0172367_10001981_pt1 | contig 28915 bp, 25 predicted proteins | sample Lak10m_FD_114542 | JGI IMG/M metagenome (GOLD analysis project Ga0172367, IMG submission 114542) | Freshwater microbial communities from Kabuno Bay, South-Kivu, Congo - kab_022012_10m | ecosystem: Environmental > Aquatic > Freshwater > Lake | place: Democratic Republic of the Congo: South-Kivu...
GGGGATTTTTGGACCTTCAGATCTAGAAGACATATTGAACGATCCTAACGTAAGCAAGGTAGATCTTTACACCACAGAATTTAGTCATAATATCAATATTTATGTTCATGACATGAACTATAAAAATGAAAATGTGATTGCAAATATTAAGAAAATTTTCATTAAAAAGCCTGCAACAGATTCATTAACCGTAGCTCTGGATACTACTTTAGATATAACTAATGCATCATACCTTAAGGATGTATTTTATACTTTTAAAAAGGAAATAAAAGATGGGCGCATAAATTTTGTAATATTTAAAAGTGGGCAAAAATATGACATGCTTGGTTTAGATAATTATTTTGGTGCCCCATATTATATGGTAAACAATAAAGAAGAAAAATGGGAAAAATTTAATGCTATTAAAAATCTAAAGGCCAATCAAACAGATGAATTATCTAATCAATATTTTGCCTGGATGGCTACATCTGGTCCAGAAATAATGGATAATTATAAAAGGCAAATCTATAGTAATACTCGAAGTATACTTAATACTGTGCCACCAGGTCTATGGCCTCAAGATGGTCGGAAGGTAATTATATCTCAGATGAACCTTGGTACAAATTTACCCTTTTTTGAAATTGCAATCAATCTCGATATTGAAGCTAGAGATGAACTTCTAGGTTGGATGAAACATACCTTTTGTAAAATATTTATTGAAAATAATAAATTGTTTTATATGCGAGGAAGTTTTGGTTTTGCTCTTCCAAATTACACTGAAATAGATAATAAAATACGTATTAACCCGGGATTAAATCCAAACGAAACTGTTTTATATCAAAAATTTTTTAGTGCAATTGAAAGACATCTTAAAGAGTTATAAATATGAAAAGGTAATTTATTTTTTTAAATTATAGAATGTTACAGCAATGGTCGGATTTTTCGGGTAAATTCACACTATTATCAACAGTTAATTCCTTATCTATAAAAAATTTATACATTAAAGATACTATAGTGTTTGCCAGCTCTCTTGTATGTCTAATAGTCTTTGTATTAGTTTTCTCTTCAAGATCATGCCCTAAATTAGGCATCAGAATCATCTGTTTAGGTGCCTTAGAAGTCTCGAAATACCCCTCTATGCTTGACTGACGAAAGTAACGATCTTTTTGACCATATATAATTAATAGTGGAAATTCTAATTGCTCAAGTAGGTGAAGACCATCTGTTTGTGGATTTATAAGAACAACACCCTGTAAAGGGTTAGGGTTTTGATCTTTTAACTCATGAGCAGCAAAAACCGCAGCTGCCCCCCCACTAGAGTGACCGATTAAGATGGACTTATTGTTAGTAGAATCATAAGTACTTTGTAATAATTTAATTACATTTTTTACATTTTCTTCCATTTCATCTTTTTCAGTATGAAGTGGTGTGTATGAAAACCCTTTCATTTCTTTGCTTTTAGAAAATTCTTTATATATCGATTGAGGACCTTCTTCCCCTCCCCCACAACCACAAATACCTACTAAATTAAGCATATCTTCTCCTTCATAATTATTAGTATATTAACAATAGGGCTATTAAATAACAAATGTTAGATATATAAATATCTCCTTTTCGAAAGTGAGGTGCACAAAATAAATTAAAAAAAAGAATATAAATATCATAAAAAAATATCTATTGTGCAATTAACCAAAAAACCACAAGGAGAGTTTATGCCCAAAGGCTATTATTATAAGCGTAGAGATTAATATGCTAGCTTACGAAAGGTCTAATGAAAAAGCCACCCTTATATTAGGGTGGCTTTTTCATTTTAGTATTACCTTTCTATACAGTAACAGGAGTTAGCATCTCATCTGATTCGAAGTCAAACTCAATGAATACATCCTCTCCCTGACCTTTTTTGTCCATTTCTAAACGTTTTACATAGGCAAGATGCCCAGTACCAGAAGGCATTTTCTGCCCTGTGATCGTATTAGATTTAAAGTCTAAAAGGTAATCAATTTTCCCTTCGCAAGCGGCATCTGTTAGGATACGAGTAGTTTCCTGGAATGCTGCTGCTGAGAAGTATGACTCTGTACCAAGAGATGCTTTTGTAATACCAAGAAGAACAGGAGCTGCTTGTGCAGGTCTTCCGCCATCGGCAAGCACTTTCTTATTTTGTTTGTGGAAGGCCTTCTTATTGATATCTTCCCCATACAAGAATATTGTATCACCTGGGTCAGTAATGCGAACTTTTTGAAGCATTTGACGTACGATAATCTCGATATGTTTATCATTCACATCTACCCCTTGCAGTCTATACACCTCTTGAACCTGATTGACAAAGTATTTCTGAAGTTCACGTATACCACAGATCTCTAAGATCTCATGAGGCTGCAATGTACCATCGGTAATCTGCTGACCTTTTTCTACGACATCGCCTTGCTGAACAATCAGGTGTTTTGTTAGAGGGATTAAATGCTCCTCTTCAAGTCCTGTTGTTTCATCACGAACAATGACAATACGTTTACCCTTCTGGACACCTTTCATTTCAATTGTTCCATCGATCTTAGCAATTTCTGCGGCATCTTTAGGTTTACGAGCCTCTACAAGCTCTGCAACCCTTGGAAGACCACCTGTAATATCTTTAGTTCTTGCTGCGCCTTTTGGAAGACGGGCAAGTTGATCTCCAGCTTCTACCCTACCATGTTCCACGCAAGATAAATACGCTCCAGATGGAATTGCATAGGTACCGATTAAGTCTGTACAGGCTTCATCAGAATAGATCATAATTTGTGGATGAAGCTCGCCTCTATGCTGCTTTACAACAATTTCTGACTGTCCTGTTTGCTTGTTGATAGACTTTTGGGTAGAAATACCTTCTACAAGGTCATCAAATCTAACATATCCACCTTTTTCACAAATCACAGGATAGTTATGATGTTCGATAAGTGCAAGCACCTCTCCTTTATTCACTCGATCACCATCTGCTTTAAAAATCTGCGTTCCTTGCTCAAGGTTAATTGTCATTAATGGTTCGATAGACTTTTTGATCACCAAGTTCTTATACTCTTCAATCTTTCTACCTTCGTCTCTTACCACATGGATTTTACCATTTTTATTTAATACAAGATTTGTGCCGTTTTTATTCTTCACAGTTCTTATATTTTGGTAAATTAAGATACCATCTTCAGCAGATTCAATCTCAGGATTGTCCCCACTTCCAGCAATACCCCCTAAGTGGAAGGTTCTCATGGTTAACTGAGTTCCTGGTTCCCCAATTGATTGTGCGGCAATAATTCCAACGGCTTCTCCAAGGGCTACAGATCTTCCATTTGCAAGATTTATTCCATAACACTTCGCACAAACGCCTCGATCACTTTCACAAGTTAATGTGGAACGGATCTTCAAGCTTTCAATACCTGCATCTTCTATTGCTTCGGCTTGATGTATTGTTAACACATCACCTGCTTTTGCAAGAAGTTTTGTTTTATCTCCAGGCATAAATACATCATCACAAACAGCTCTACCAAAGATACGATCCTTAATAGGAAGGAGCTCTTCTCCACCTTGCTTAATGGATGCAATTTCAATACCACCAATTGTACCACAATCCATCTCGTTAACAAGAACATCTTGGGCAACATCCACTAAACGTCTTGTTAAGTAACCAGAGTCAGCAGTTTTAAGCGCAGTATCAGATAGACCTTTACGAGCTCCATGTGAAGAAATGAAGTACTCAAGAACAGATAAACCTTCTCTAAAGTTAGATGTAATTGGGTTTTCAATCGTCTCACCGTTTGGTTTTGACATAAGTCCGCGTAGAGCACCAAGCTGTCTTAGCTGAGCTTTATTACCACGTGCCCCTGAGTCAATCATCATAAAAATTGGATTTAGATCTGATTTTACTTCAGGATTTTTAATCGTCTGAAATAAAATATCAGAAAGTTCAGCCGATACTCTATTCCAAATAGATTCAGTCTTGGACTTCTTCTCTTTCTCTGTAATCAAACCATCTTCATATTGCTTAATAATCTCATTTACCTTTGTATTAGCCTCAGCGATCACCTCTGGTTTACAATCAGGAATCTTAATATCCATAATTCCCATTGAAAGACTTGATTTTGTTGCATGCTTAAATCCAAGGTCTTTAATATCATCTAAGAACTTAACAGTTTTTTCTAAACCAACAGTTTTATAAATATTTAAGATTAGTCCACCTAGTTTTCCACTTGGTAAGCTGTAGTTTTGAAATCCAAGCTCATGTGGAACTACATTATTAAACAGTACACGTCCAGGAGTTGTATCAATGATATCACTTCCAATTCTTACTCGAATTTTTTGATGAATGCGAATACCTCTTCCAAGATCATCTTTACGTTCACCATCTTTTAGTTTAGACCAATTGTAACTTCCTGCACTGTTTAACGCCAAAATTACTTCATCAGTACTACCAAAAACAGGGTTTTTTCCACCATGTTCTGTATTATCATACACAGGATCGTGCATAATATAATACAATCCAAGAATCATATCCTTAGATGGAATAGCCACAGGTTTACCTGATGATGGTAAGAAAATATTATCTGGAGCCATCATCAACGTTCTTGCCTCAATTTGCGCTTCTATAGAAAGAGGAATATGTACCGCCATTTGGTCACCATCGAAGTCAGCGTTAAACGCAGAACAAACAAGAGGGTGCACACGAATTGCTTTTCCTTCAATCAGCACAGGCTCAAATGCTTGAAGACCTAATCTGTGCAATGTAGGAGCACGGTTTAGTAATACTGGATGTCCTTGAATAATTTCTTCTAAAACGTCCCATACCCTATCATCTTCACGAGCTATCATTTTTTTTGCTGATCTAATGGTATATACATAGCCGTAATCTTTTAATCGCTTCACAATAAAAGGCTCAAACAAATCAAGGGCCATCTTCTTTGGCAATCCACATTGGTTGAACTTAAGCTCAGGACCTACCACAATTACCGAACGACCAGAATAGTCTACCCTTTTTCCTAAAAGGTTTTGACGGAAACGGCCCTGCTTACCCTTTAACATCTCTGATAAAGACTTAAGTGGACGATTTCCAGCACCCATAACAGGATGGCCATGTCTTCCATTATCAAATAAAGCATCTACAGACTCTTGAAGCATTCGCTTTTCATTGCGAATGATTACATCTGGAGTTTTTAATCTTAAGATGGATTTTAATCTGTTGTTCCTATTAATTACACGTCTATACAAATCATTTAAATCAGATGTTGCAAAACGTCCACCATCAAGTGGCACTAAAGGACGAAGGTCAGGTGGGATCACAGGAAGAGCATCCATAACCATCCAATTTGGAGAGTTTGTAGAGTTTGCAAAACCTTCCACTATCTTTAATCGTTTAGCAATTTTCATCCTTGCTTGTAAAGATTTCGTCTTTCTTAACTTGTCTTTTAATTCAACTACAGTTCCTGCAAAGTCTTCAAGATCAAGAAGAGCTTTTATTGCATCTCCACCCATTAAGGCTGTAAACCCATCTTTGCCCCACTTCTCTTTTGCTTCTAAATATTCTGCATCATTAAGAAGTTGCTTTTTCTCAAGAGTTGTTCTACCAGGATCGATAACAACATATTCTTCGTAATAGATCACTCTTTCAAGATCACCTGCTGTCATGCCAAGAAAATTACCAATTCGTGATGGTTGTGTTTTGAAAAACCAAATATGCACAATAGGTACAGCTAAATCGATGTGAGCCATTTTTTCACGACGAACTTTAGATAAAGTTACCTCAACACCACAACGATCACAAACAATACCTTTATGTTTGATCTTTTTATATTTACCACATCCACATTCCCAATCCTTCATAGGGCCAAAGATCTTTTCACAAAATAGACCCCCCTTTTCCGGCTTGAATGTTCGATAGTTTATTGTTTCCGGCTTTTTGATCTCACCACGAGACCATACTTCACGGATTGTTTCGGAAGATGCGATATTAATTCCAATATCCTTGAAATATGTTTCATCACTATCTTGCGTTTCTTCATTATTCATTCAACTCTCCAATAAAGGTAAAAATTTTGACTACTTTTTAGTACTTCCAGTATTTGCTTGCACATCTAATCCAAGTCCCTGCATCTCTTTGACAAGAACATTAAATGATTCAGGTACACCAGCTTTAAGGACGTTATCCCCTTTTACAATCGATTCGTATATTCTTGTTCTTCCTGCAACATCATCAGATTTTACAGTTAGCATCTCTTGTAATAGGTTTGCTGCTCCATAAGCTTCAAGCGCCCACACTTCCATCTCACCAAATCTTTGTCCACCCATCTTAGCTTTACCACCAAGAGGCTGTTGAGTAACTAGTGAATATGGACCAATAGCACGAGCATGAATCTTATCGGCAACAAGATGCGAAAGTTTAAGCATATAAATATACCCAACTACAACCGGATTATCAAAACGCTCACCTGTACGACCATCGTAAAGGTACATTTTTCCGTCCTTACGCAAACCTTGTTTATCCATCATCTTCCAAATTTCTTTTTCAGGAAATCCTTGGAATACTGGACTCTTAACGTAAATACCAGCTTTTCTTGCTACATAGCCAAGATGGGTCTCAAGCATCTGCCCAAGGTTCATCCTTGACGGCACCCCAAGTGGGTTTAAGATAATCTCAATGGTCTCACCTGATTCTAGATAAGGCATATCACACTCTTTTACAAGATTAGATACAACCCCCTTGTTACCATGTCTTCCGGCCATCTTATCACCAACCTGAAGTTTTCTCTTTGTGGCAATGTATACCTTAACTTGACGAATAACACCAGCTTCTAGATCTATATCACCTTTTTTGATGTACTCAACCTCAGTGCTGTACTGCATACGTATTACTTCGATATTCTTCTTATACTCTCGAATAAAAGTTTTCATCATCTCAAAACGATCTGTTTTAGGGAAGATGTAATCTTCTAAATCCTCAACTTCAAACGCCTCAAGTAATTCTTGAGTGATCATATCACCCTCACGAACCACTAAGTCTCCAGTTTTCTTATGAAGAATAGATCCTTCTACTGCGTTATCTAACAATAAAGCGCCTAATTTTTCATGTAGTTCAAGTTGAATCTCAAGCTCTTTTTCTCTACACTCTTTTCTTAGATCTTGTGTTCTAGATTTTTCCTCTACAAGTTCATCGTCAGATTTAGATAATCTGTCTCTCTTAGAGAACACTTTCACATCCATAACCACACCCTCAGTACCTGTTGGTGCTACTAAAGATGCATCTTTTACATCTGCTGCTTTTTCCCCAAAGATTGCTCGAAGCAATCTTTCTTCTGGAGAAAGTTCAGTTTCAGCTTTAGGTGTCACCTTACCAACAAGGATATCTCCAGGTTTAACTTCAGCACCAATGCGAATAATTCCATCTTCACCAAGATTTCTTAACGCCTCTTCTGATACGTTTGGAATATCTCGAGTAATCTCTTCTTTTCCAAGTTTTGTATCACGAGCTGTTAATTCAAACTCCTGAACATATATAGAGGTAAATGTATCTTCCTTAATCAACTTTTTCGAAATGATAATCGCATCTTCAAAGTTATATCCACACCACGGCATAAACGCTACAAGAACGTTTTGACCTAGAGCGATCTCACCTTTTTCTGTAGATGGACCATCAGCAAGTACATCACCTGCTTTTATCTCATCACCCGTCAACACTAAAGGCGTTTGTGAAATACAAGTTCCAGAGTTACTTCTCATAAACTTCTTCAATTCATAAGTTGTTTTATTTAAAGCGTTTACTTTAGATGCTACAACAATCTTAAATCCGTCTACATAGTCAACAACCCCATCTTCTAAAGCAATTACCACTGCCCCAGAATCTTTTGCCGCTCTTTTTTCAATCCCTGTACCTACAATAGGCGCAGATGGTCGAAGTAAAGGTACTGCTTGGCGTTGCATGTTCGATCCCATCAAGGCACGGTTTGCATCATCATGCTCAAGAAATGGGATCATCGCTGTAACAATTGAAACAAGCTGTTTTGGTGAAACGTCCATATGAGTTACTTTTGTCGTCTCAATACGTAGTGAATCTCCCTTATAACGAGCCCAACAAATTTCTTCTTTAAACATGTTGAATTCATCGAGCAATGCTGACGCTTGAGAGATTACACATCCTTCTTCCTGATCAGCTGTCATATATTCAATTTCATCTGTGACAACGTTATCTCTTACAATTCGATAAGGTGTCTCAATAAAACCAAATTCATTGATTTTTGCATATGATGCCAATGAAGTAATCAAACCGATGTTTGGTCCCTCAGGTGTTTCAATTGGGCAAATTCTACCATAATGACTTGTGTGAACGTCACGAACTTCAAATCCCGCTCTTTCTCTATTCAAACCACCTGGCCCTAATGCTGATAAACGACGTTTATGTGTAAGCTCTGCAATAGGGTTAACCTGATCCATGAATTGAGATAACTGTGATCTACCAAAGAAATCCTTCATTACTGACTGAAAACCTTTTGCGGATATGATTTTTCCAGGAGTTAAGGTATCTGATCCAAAATCAAATAAATTCATTCTTTCACGAATGATTTTTTCCATTCTAACAAAGCCGATTCTGCATTGATTTTGAACAAGCTCACCAACGGATCTTACTCGTCTATTGGAAAGATGATCAATATCATCTACATGTGCATCGTTTTGACCATTTTTTAAGTCTATTAAATACTTAATGGCTGTTACAATATCTTCTTTTCTTAAGGTTACTTCATTTAATGTTTCATCATTTACAGGAAGTTTTAACTTCATGTTCATTTTGTAACGACCCACTCTACCTAGGTTGTATCTTTTTGCATCAAAAAATAATCTCATGATCAATGAACGTGCATTTGATAATGTCGCAGGTTCACCTGGTCTAATTTTTCTGTAGAAATCTTTCAGCGCTGATTCATAAGAGTCGGTTGGATCTTTCATGATCATCTTTATGATAGGAGATGTCTCATCGGCATCTTCAGCAATTCTAACAAAACCAATATTTGCATCAAGTATTCTCTTAAGCATGGCAGTGGTTAATTTTTCAGCAGCCTTTCCATAAATAATTCCTGACTCTTCATCTAAAATATCTTCTGCAAGAATCTTACCAACTACCTTTGAAAAATCAGCATCAGTCTTAATTCTAATACGCCTTGTGCTAAAGAATTCTTCAATGATATCTGCGTTTGTGGAATACCCTAATGTTCTAATAAATGATGTGGCAAGGACTTTTCTTCTTCTTTTTTTCTTATCTACATAGATATAAATTAAATCGTTAATATCAAAAGATGCCTCTAGCCAGCTGCCTCTATAAGGTATCACTCTAAATGAATAAAGATTGATCCCTTTTGGATGCATCATACTTTCATAACAAATACCTGGTGATCTATGAAGTTGAGAAACAATAACTCTCTCTGCACCATTAATGACAAAAGTTCCCCTGTCTGTCATTAAAGGGATTGTTCCCATGTAAACTTCTTCTTCTTTTATACCTGTTTCATCTGTTAATCGAAAATTTGCCTTTAACGTAGAGTTAAAACTAATTCCACGTCTAATACATTCTTGAGGACCGTATTTTGGTACGCTCAATGAATAGGATAAATATTCTAGAACAATTTTGTCATCAAAACTTTTGATTGGGAAAATTTCTGTGAATACTTCCTGTAAACCTTCTTCAAGTCGCTTGCCTTCTTCTCTTTCTGATTGCAAAAAGTTCTTATATGACTTAATTTGAATTTCAATTAAATTAGGAATATCAATGATTTCCTCAGATTTATGAAAACTCACCCTGTCAGGTGACCTCTTTGGCGTCCCCGTTGGTGACTTATTTGGCATAATGCCCCCTTAAATTTCTTAGAACCTAGATTTGTTGCGTTTTCTCTTTATAAAGAACATGAGTCCTACAACTTATTGAAGGGCTCATGTTCTAAATTATACTAAATTAAAAGAGATTATTTACCTTTACTTTCTCCAACTACACCAGCTTCTGCAAGCTTTTTCAATGCATCTTCTGCTTCTGCTTTACTTGCATTTTCCTTCATTGTGATAGGAGCTCCTTCAACCATCTCTTTAGCTTCTTTCAAACCAAGACCTGTTAATTCTCTCACAACTTTAATTGCTGCAATTTTCTTAGTTGGGTCTACGCTTTTAAGAATGATGTCAAACTCTGTTGACTCTTCAGCAGCTTCTGCTACTGGGCCACTTGCTGCAGGTCCTGCTACTGTTGCTACGGCTGCCGTAACTCCCCAGTGTTTCTCTAACATTGTCTTAAGAGTCGCTAAATCTAATACTTTCAACTCGCTTAATTCATCAACTATTTTTTGTAGTTTTGCTTCACTCACTTTAAATTCCTCACTTTTTATGTTTAATTTGATTCATTATTTTCTAAACTATAGCCTTCACTTGTTAACTTTGCATCAATTGTCGAAAGAGTATGACTCATTGGTGCTGTAAGCAATCCAATGAACTGTGCTCTCATTTCATCAAGTGACGGTAGTTTAGAAATTAGCTCCACTTGGGCAGCTTCATATTTATTCTCTTCAAAGTATCCGCCTAAGATTTTCAAAGCTTTTGTTTGGTCTTTAACTTTGAACATCTCTTTTGCAACCGCGGTAAAATTTCCCTTACCCATTGCAAATAGGACGTGTCCTTCTAATTGATCTAAGGTATAAGACACCTCTTTTTCTAAAGCAGCTTTGACAAATACTCGTTTTTTAACAACGAACATATCTCCTCCAGCTTTAACTAAAGATTTCCTCATCTCAGCTAGAGTATTGGCAGTAAGCTTATCATAGGAGGCAAGAATAAATCCTTGGTATAAATCAATTTTATCTTTTACTTCATCAAGAAGTGCTTGTTTTTCGGCTGACATAATCTTCTCTCCTAATACGAAATGTTAGATTCTAATTTTAATCCAGGTCCCATTGTAGTAGAGATACTGATGGATTTTATATACACACCTTTCATTGCAACAGGCTTTGCCTTCACAATCGCAGCCACAAGAGTATTAAAGTTATCCACTAATGACTCTGTGGAAAAAGATAACTTACCAAAAATAGAATGAATATTTGAACTTTTATCAACTCTAAATTCAACTCTACCCGCTTTAACCTCTTTTACAGCTCTTGCCACATCAGTTGTTACTGTTCCAGCTTTAGGAGCAGGCATAAGTCCACGTGGTCCTAATACCTTACCTAATTGCCCCACAACTCTCATCATATCTGGAGTTGCAATTACTTGATCAAATCCTGTCCAACCTTCTTTAATTTTTTCTGCAAGTTCATCTCCACCTACAAAATCGGCTCCTGCGTCTTCTGCCTCTTTCGCTTTATCCCCTTTTGCAAACACAAGAACTCTTAGAGTCTTTCCTGTTCCATGTGGAAGAAGAACACTACTTCTTACTTGTTGATCAGCTTTTTTTGGATCTACACCCATATTTAATGCTACTTCAAACGTCTCATCAAATTTTGCAGGAGAAAACTTTTTAAGAATTTCAATCCCCTCTTTGACTGAGTATGTCTTTAATAGATTAAGATCTTTCACTGCATCTTTAAATCTTTTACTTTTTGCCATCTATTTTTTTACCTTCTCTATATTCTACTCAACGTCTATACCCATCGAGCGAGCCGTTCCCGCCACGATGTTAGCCGCTGCTGCATATCCTTCTTCAGTGTCGATGCTATGCTTTAAGCGAAGATCAGGGAGCTTAATATTCACAATATCTTTTACATCCTGCTTAGTAATCTTGCCAACCTTATCTCTATTTGCAACTGAAGACCCTTTTGCTATCTTTGCTTTTGCTAAAATCAGCCTTGACATCGGGGGCTGTTTTAATTCAAAAGTAAAACTCTTATCTGCATACACAGTAATAATGACGGGTCTAATTTGAGAGTCACCTTGTGTCTTTGCGTTAAATTCTTTACAAAATGCCATGATATTGACACCAGCTGAACCAAGTGCAGGTCCAATTGGCGGCGCAGGTGTAGCTTTTCCTGATTGGATTTGTAATTTAATTAGTTTAAGTATTTTTTTCTTAGCCATTATCTATCCTGCCTTAATCATTTGTTATTTTTTCTACTTGCCACATTTCAAGATCGTCTACCCTCGTATCTCTTCCAAAAATGGAAACAAGAACACTCAACTTACCTTTGTCCTGAAATATTTCGTTAACTGTCCCTGTAAGATTGATAAAAACACCATCGGTGATTTTCACTACATCACCACAATCAATATTGTACTTGTGAACAACCCCACCATCTTCTGTTCTTAAGTTCTTAACAAGCTCTTCGACTTCTTTTTCACTTAAAGGTGCAGGCGCTCCGCCCCCTAAGAAATCAAGAACCTCATTTTGCTTTTTAATGAAGTGCCATACCTCATCTGTAAGATCCATCTTAACCAAGACATATCCTGGCCATAAAATCTTTTCTCGAATGACTTTATTGCCATTTTTAACTTCTACAACGTTTTCTACAGGGATATACACTTCCAAGACACTGGAATTCATCCCTGTCTTAATAGCATTTTCTTCAATAGACTTCTTTACCTTCTTCTCACGCCCAGAAAAAACCTGGAGCACATACCAATTTTCTGCCATTTATTTATCCTATCAATCTAAAAATCACAGAGTTTAGCATAGTTAGCGCCTTATTTACAAATAAATCCGCACAATAAATGCCTAATCCAAAAACAAACATTGAAATGATTACCACTTTAACACTTGTTCTTAAACTTTTTTTTGACGGCCAAGTGATCTTTGCTGCCTCTTTTTTCAAAGATGTAACAAAAGATTCTTTTTTGACCCCCTCATTTTCCTCTATGATTTCTGCCATTTTTATCCCTTATTTCATTAACGAGTGCGAAGGGTCTCGAACCCCTAACCTGCGGCTTTGGAGACCGCTGCTCTACCAATTGAGCTACACACCCAAAACAAGAGGTGGATTAACTCCACCCCCTATTAACATTTAGTTAAGCATTTTTGAAACAGTACCTGCTCCAATTGTTCTTCCACCCTCACGGATAGCAAAACGCATACCTTCTTCCATAGCTACAGGTGAGATTAGCTCAACAGTGATTTCAGCATTATCCCCCGGCATAACCATCTCTGTTCCCTCAGCAAGCGATACAGCACCTGTAACGTCTGTTGTTCTGAAGTAAAACTGTGGTCTATACCCAGTGAAGAACGGCTTATGACGTCCGCCTTCTTCTTTTGTTAAAATGTATACTTGACCGATAAACTTAGTGTGTGATTTACAAGTTCCAGTGGCTGAAAGAACCATTCCTCTTTCAACATCTTTCTTATCCACACCTCTTAAAAGAACACCAACGTTTTCCCCTGCTCTTGCTTCATCAAGAAGTTTATTAAACATCTCAAGACCAATTGCAACCACTTCTTTTCTTGTTTCACGAAGACCAACAATATCAATCTTATCGTTAACCTTAATTACCCCTCTTTCTACACGACCTGTTACTACAGTACCACGTCCTGCAATGGAGAACACATCTTCAATTGGCATTAGGTATGGCTTGTCAACTTCACGAACAGGTGTTGGGATCTTCTGATCAACCATAGCCATCAATTCTTTGATTTTAGCTACGTATTGAGCATCACCTTCAAGACCTTTAAGAGCAGAACCTCTAACAAAACCTGTGTTTTTATACCCTTGAGCAGTTAATAGCTCATCAATTTCCATTTCAACTAAATCAAGAAGTTCAGGATCATCCACTGCATCACATTTGTTAATGAACACAACAATTGAAGGAACACCAACTTGTCTTGCAAGAAGAATGTGCTCTCTAGTTTGAGGCATAGCACCGTCAGTTGCTGCCACAACAAGAATTGCACCATCCATTTGAGCCGCACCAGTAATCATGTTTTTAACATAGTCAGCGTGTCCAGGGCAATCTACGTGTGCGTAGTGTCTTCCTTCTGTTTCATACTCAACATGACTTGAGTTAATAGTAATACCACGAGCTTTTTCCTCTGGAGCATTATCAATAGAAGCGTAATCTCTAAATGTACCGCCGAATGCCTCAGCTAGAACTTTTGTTATTGCTGCAGTAAGTGTTGTCTTACCGTGGTCAACGTGTCCAATAGTTCCGATATTTACGTGTGGTTTATCTCTTTTAAATTTTTCTTTTGCCATTAGTGTTTATCCTCCGAAAAGACTCTTTTTGTTTAATTTTTCTTTGCCCAGGACAGGAATCGAACCTCCGACCTCTTGCTTACCATGCAAGTGCTCTACCGCTGAGCTACCTGGGCGTGTCTTGTTTCTTATTCTGCCTCTTAAGCACCACATTTTGTGGTATGTTTTAGTTTAATTCTCGAATGTGAAGTAGTATAACTAAAGATCTAAAAAAAGGCAATAGTAAATCTTCTATTCTTACCTTTTCCCCCTGTAGACGATTCTTCCTTTTGTCAAATCATAAGATGACATCTCAATTTTTACATGATCCCCGACAAGAACTCTAATATTTCTCATCCTCATTTTACCGCATAAATGGGCAATGATTTTAATCTCATTGTCTAATTTCACTAAAAACATCATATTTGGAAGTAACTCTTGTACAACACCTTCCACTTCTAAGACGTCTTCTTTATTTGCCATATTTCTTTTTCCTAGTTTAAAAATCATCAAGTATTATTGTTGTAGTATAATAAATAAATAGGATATTATTCTCAATAGAAATCTATCTATTTAAAGATTTTCACTTAAAACTATGCAAGAAAAAAATAAAATTCTGGAAGAAATTTTTTCAATCGATAAATCTGAAAAAGAAATTTATAACGAAATCATCCTTTTTGCAAAAAAGGCGGCCCCGTTTCCAAAAACGTCTCTTTTAAAGGAAAATCTTGTCACAGGCTGTCAAAGTGACCTTTATTTAACCCATGTTTATAATGATGGAAAAATACATTTTTATATTCAAACAGAGGCCCTCATTTCTAAAGGTCTTGCTACCATTTTAACGTTTCTCTATTCAGGTGAAACTCCAGAAACAATTTTTAAAAATCCCCCTGAAATACTAAAAAAAATTAAACTTTTAGAAAGAGTTTCACTCTCAAGGCAAGTTGGTATTGCAAATCTATTGCAGAAAATGACTCTTATTTGTACAAAATATATTTAACCTTCACTAAAATATATAAAAGAGATAAAGTGTTTTATATTAGGTAAATATAAATAGGATATCTATGGAACTGGCTACTGTTAACTTTACTCATCCGGGTAATTACAATGATCTTTGTTATCCAGAACAGAGAAAAAAAACCCTGAGTGAAGATCTAAAAAAGCAAACTTTATATTTAGCGCTTGCAATTGCCGCTTATGCACTCGTTGTAATTATTACAGTTGCCATCACATTAGCAACAGCGTTATCAACTATTCATATAGTGACTGCAACTCTTGGGTTAACAGTCATCCCTGCCATGGGACTTTTATTTACACCCCCACACCTAAAAGGGGTGAAGTTGCAATCGCAAATAGCTCATGAAACTAAAATCATTGAAGAAATGAGAAATCAACCCTCAAAAGAGGTTCATATCAAGGCACTTTCAGCAAGAATCAAATGTGCAGCAGATTACATCTTAAGGCAGGAAAAAAGTGAACACATTTCAACACAAATAGAGGTAAAAAGGAAAATCCTAGAAATTGCCTTTTATGAACACCTACTTAACAATCCGACAGAAAAAAGGAATTTTGAGGCGATGTTTACCGACCATTACAAGGATTACAATGAAAACGAGCGGGGGAAAATGCTCTTAAATAATCCAAAATTTCCTCTATTTACCTATAAACCAACTGATAAAAAATTCCTTTGGAAGGATTTAATCACAGTGAATTCAAAAAACCCACTTTAAAATTTGTGAAGTGATAATCATCAGGGAACAAATAAAGATTAATGTTAATAAAGATCTTCCACCAACAAGTTTTAGACTACTTTTGTAACCGATCACATACCGACCAATCCAGATCATAATCACAGGTAATATCCCATTTAAGATGGAATCACCAAACCCACCTGTAACATCCAAAGCGGCAAGAAAAATATTTGGAAAAGTCATTGTAATATATAAGGTAGGTAAAACCACTAATAGTCCTAATATACACTTCCCAAGTCCACGCTTTTTTAGGTTAAATAGATCTGCTAAAAAATCAAACAGCCCTAACCCAATAGCCAAATAGGAGGTGGAAATAGCAAAAAATGCAAAAAACTCCCCTAATGTTCCAATTATGGGATGATGAACATAGACTTTTAAAGAAGCTGTAGCTATTCGGCCATTTTCTAATGCTTCATTAAGCCCATTTTTTCCCTCAATAGGCACTGTACCCATCACTACAAAAATCCATAATAGATAGAAAATTAATGCAAGAGTTGCGCCAACTAGGATCGTATTCCTTAAATCCTTAGGATTTTTGTCCACATAAAGGGCTATACTTGGGATAATCATCTGAAAACTAAACGAGGTAATCATTAATGGTATAACTGTATAAAACCCTTTCCACGAGGAATATGTAAGAAGATTTTTCGTAATCCCTTCAATACCAAGTCCGATCATGAAAAGATATGAGATAATTAATCCAACCATGAGCAACATATTAATCAAACCGACAACCTTTGCCCCAAAATAAAATGTTGAACCAAAAATTGCTGCATAAATCACATTGCACCAGATGGGCTTAATCAATCCTTCAGAAAAATGCTCTATTAACTGAGCGCCCCCTGAATTATAAGCAACAAGGGAAGCATACCCAATAAAAATATATAAAATAACTGCAACCCACTCCCCCTTTTTTCCCAACAAATGTTTGGCAATCGATACAACGTGAGCGTTTTCCTCATCCATCCATAAAGAGGCTTCGGCGTACAAAAAGGCGGTAAGGGTCATAAATAACCACGAACCTAATAATATCAATGCAGAGGGATAAAAACCTAAACAACCAGACTCAACCGGTACCCCTAATATCCCACCCCCAATACAAGCACCTCCTATTAAAAGAGCTGCGGAAAAAACCTTAAAAGAGAAAAATCTAGATAGTAGTGCTTTCATATGAACAAGAACTTATCAGACCCTTTAATTGGGAGCAAGAAATACTGTTAAAACCCTTTAAATATTAATGATACAAACATTGTAATAGGGTTGCAGCTGCCATTTTTTGAAGGATGAATGACTCCTTTTTCATCTTTTCAATCACAAAGGGGATGGAGCTGCGATTTCCAATCACCCCAATTGCCTCAAGGATCATAATACGCTTTTCCCAGCTAACCTTTTCATAAGCCTCTTCTAATACAGAGGATACGGTTGTATCATTTCCATAAAAGGCAAGGACCAATGCCGATTGAAGCCTTACCATAGGATCTGAATCATCTAATAAATCTTTTAATAACTCAATATCTTCTAACTTAGAATCTTCAAGCATCATTATTGCAGCCGATGAGGAAACTCTCCACATTCTATTTTTTAAAAACGATCGCATACTTTCGGCAACCCCATCTACCTCTAAAATCGATAATTTTGAAAGCAGTTGAAGCCTTGTCATTGAATCGACTAAATTAGGATAATTTGGAATATAAGGAATGTGACGAATTAAGCTTTCATCAATACCGATAAAAAAGGGAGCAAAATCCGATTTCATCATGATTTGACCACTGTATTCTTTTAAAAACTGAGATAAATACCTTGCAGCAACAAAATCATCCACGTTTTTTCCAATCATCGCAAGGCATAAATTAGCTTTTACGATCGAATCTGAAGACTGCCGATACACCTTTTGTATTAATGGAGTTGAATTATTTCCGGTATAACCAATGACCCTAGATGCAAACCTTGCCCTTTTTTGATCGTCACCAAGCAAGCTTGCTTCAAAAGCCTCTAGCCCTTTTTCTGTATCAATGGATAAAAGAGCCACTTTAGCAATCTCTGAAACCTCAATCACATCATTTTGCGCAAGGGCATGGATTTTAGCCTTTGCCTCGATTAAAATACTTTTAGGAGTGTTAACCACCATTAGTCCAAGTAAAGCTTTAGCCCTCACCCCTGGATGACGATCTGTTAGAAATTCGATTAAAAGGTTTGCATGCTCCTGCATTTCAAAATGCGTTATTAACGCCACACATAACTCTCTCATACTTGTTTTATGAGATGCTTTAAGCTCGTTTAATTCTTCAATCATAGGCTTGTCTGTTAAATTGATCAAAGACTGTATAGCAACACAGCGCTCCTCAAATGTTCGAGTGCTTGAAGAAAGCATCTCTCTTAATGCATTCTCGCATTCTTTGATTTTCATTTTTCCAACCGCTTCGATTAACATCAGTCTAACGAAGTAATTTTTTTCGCTCTTCATTAATTCAGTGATTTTTTTTCTCAAAGGAAAATCACGGTAGGCCATACATAATTTTACAGCTAGATGCCGATCAAATGCATTTGTAGAATTTAATTTCTTTAAAAGTAGATGCACACATCTGGCATCATGGGTCCTATAGGCACCAAGCAACGAAGCAATGTTTGAAACTGATGAAATTCCATCCTCTTGCAATAGAAAATTCCAACCAATAGACTCTAACACTGGGAAATAATTTCTTACATCTTCATCCCCTGCTATGATAGGCAAATGGGAAAGAGCCTCCTTTAAAAAGCCATCATCTGCTAACGATCTTATATATAAAGATAAAATATTCTTTGAATCAGGATATAGATCTTTAGTAAGCATGCTTACACGTCTTGCTCCTTTATGATCCCCTACAGTCATCAAAGAAGAAATCTTAGCTATAAACTCCCCTTCAGTACTTACTAAAGCACTAAATAATGAATTACAAATGGTTAGAGTAATAAAACTAATTTTTTTCATTTTACCCCCCTTTGCCACCTAAAACTTTACCACCAAGTAAATGAAAATGAAGATGTAGTACAGTCTGACCGGCAGGTGCTCCATTATTTGTTAAAATTCGATAACCATCTTCAATACCAAATTCTATGGCAAGATCCTTTGCCTTGGAAAAAATTTTTCCTATCAAAGGTAAATCAACATCTTCAATCATTTGAATGCATGGAATCTGCTTTTTTGTGATGAGTAATATATGGACAGGGGCTTGTGGAAATTTATCATGAATGCAAATAATATCCTCATCTTGATAAATAATTTGTGCAGGAATCTTTTTTTCTATAATTTGTTGAAAAATCGTCATCTCTTTTCTCCAAGAACATGCTTTAAAGCCCTCAGTGCATCTTGCTTTGTTTCCCAAACGGAGGTAAACCTCCCTTTATGACAAAAAATAGCCCCTTCAATGCCTGTCTCTTTCTTCAAATCTTCCCCTAATTTCCCAGCCCAATTTTCTGGCAAAGGCCTTCTGACATTCATCCGCTTTTCATACGAGGGAGGAACACCTCGAAGCTTCCAGTGATCGCCAGATGGCATAATCACAAATTCTGCCGGATGATTCTCTCCTCCTAAAGCAAAAAAAGGCTCAATCCATGGCATCTTTGTATCAAATATCAAACACTCATTCATCAAAGACATGACATTTGCCACTTTTTCTCTACATCTTACTAAATAGTCATATTTTTTCACTTGAGTAGAAAAATAAGCTAAGACAAAATCCACCGCCCTAAAAAAAGCCTCATCCATCTCTTGATCTGTAGCATCATAAGAAATAGGGATGAAACTTGCCACGACTGCTGAAAAATCGGCATGACCAAGGGGGGGAAACCTCACACCATTGTCCACCTCATCCACTCCATGAATGAATCTTTCGTTCATAAATTCAAACAACCCTTCTTCGATGAACTTTTCCTGATACAGGTACTTCCAAATCATCCCTGCACTACTTAACATTCCCTCATAAGAAGATTGATGATGATCAAACCGTTTTTTTGATGGATCATATACTCCACCTACATCACAAACAAACTCAAACGTATTTAATCTTTTGTAATCTCTTGTTCTAAAAATTTTATCTCTATCAATAAGTTTAAAGTAGAGAAGGATGGCACAGGCGGTTACATCATCGGCATGAAAACTTCCATCATGCACACCAAAACTTTGCTGAAGTATTCCAATCATACAAACATTTTCCTAATAACCTTAAGGCTATTTCCAACCTTTGAATAATATTGCCTTCGCCCTTAAGATTCAAGAAAAATCATACAACCTTTTATCTACAAATAGGAAATAGTAACGGGAAGAGAATCAACGTTCACTTCCCGCGGGATGATGATTTATGTTCTTTGATTAATTTCAATATTTAGACAAACAGTTGGCAAGCCTTCATCAACGTTCACAGAAACTCCAATCTCTCCTGTAAAAAATTCCTGAAATGGTTTCCAACTCTTTAGATCTGTACTAAAAAGGAATTCATTTTCTTCACACTTTATAAAACACTTCTTCACAATTGTTATCGCGCTTGTACTGTTTTCATAGTCTAAAGCTAAATATTGGCCCTTTACTCGTAGATTAAATGGAAGACTCAATCCTTCTGTACACTCAAGAACAACGTTGGGTGTCTCCCCTGTAAAAAACCTCTCTAACATTTCACTTTTCACATCTTCAAGAGCAACTATCCTACATTCTCTATCTATAATATGGCTGGAAGTTGCGCCTATACTTACAGTATGGGTTCCTGCAAAAGCAGCTACTGCCCATGTTAACATAACGGATAAAGCACCTATTTTAAAACTTCTCATATATTCTCCTTACTACAATTGTAGTATTTTGGTTTAAAAAAGTCTCACCTTCGTGGTGTGACTTTGTAGTTTAAAAAATCCAAAATCGCCCAAAAAGTATCGCTATTGCAACAACGCCTGCAATACTAACCTTTAGCCATTCTGATTTAGTTGTTTTATTCAAAGACCCCCCTTCTAGCGCCTGCAATCTATGGATAACTGAACCCTTCTCCATAAAACAGGTGCTAAGCATAGAGGAAGGTCTATTCTTTGCTGCACTTGCTGATTTAAGCATTGCTGAGGCTAAATGAAGCGGTGTAGACTCAAGTGTAAAGCTTTTAACATCACAGGCCATTTCTTGTGCAAATTCCAGCTGCTTTAACCACCTTTTAGTAGGAATCCACCAAAAAAGTGTGCAAAAGCTTGCCATGATTATTGAAATAACCGCATCATACCAATATAAGTGATCAAGCTCATGGGCGATAATTGCTTCAAATTCTTCCTGGGTAAGGTGATCAACTAGCTCTTCTGGAAAACAAATCCATTTATCAACTATCCCAAAAGCACATGGCACCTTAACTTCGGAAGAAAGAATCAATTGACTATGATTGCGCTCTATTTTTTCAATGAGCTTTTGATTTTTTAAAGGTCGGGTGCAAAGACTTGATTTTTTAACTATTTCAGAAAGGTTACTTATGGATTTACGCAACCTTAGAGCAAAAATTGAAAGCAACGCAAAGGTAATTAAAAGAGTGATAACAACCACCCCCCTAATCACAAATGGATTTAGTGATACTGCAGCAAGATCTGCCAAACTAAACGTACTTACATTATTAACAAAAAAACCAATGACAAAACCGGTATTTAATGGATATCCAATTTGCATTGAAAGTGATCTGGAACCAATTTCAGCCTCGATGGGATTAATTTTTTGTAGTAACGCCCAATTTTGAAAATCATAAAAAAAGGGGTCAAAAGCAAGCTTTATAAATGGAATGCATAGTAGTATAACTTTAGCTCTAGATGATCTAATTCTAAAAATATAAATAACCAGTTGAATCAAAATCGCAACAGTTAAAAAAGTAAAAAAACTATTGATAATGAGATTAAAAATAAAAACCCAAATTAAATCGTTTGTCATACCTACTTCCTGGATTTTTTTAGATTTTCAATATGTTTTTGTATAGCCTCTAACTCACTATCGGTAATGTCATCACTGGACTCAAGAAGATAATTCACCATAGAGGCGGACTTTCCTCCAAAAACTTTTTGTTTACATTTCTCCAGAAAATTGACCTTAATAGTTTTAGTAGATTGATTCAGCCAATATTCATATTGGCTCCCGTTACGCTCCCGTACTAATAGTTTTTTCTCCACCAACCGACTCATTACAGTCATGATCGTTGTATACTTATCAGTACCACCTAACATAGGTAAAACTTCTTTTACTGTAAGTCTTTCCTTATTTTTAAATATCTGCAAAATAGATAATTCAAGCTCACCAAACACCCTCTTTTTTACCATAAAAATTGAACCTTTTTCTAAAATGAATAAGAATACTACAAATGTAGTATTTTGTCACTATTTTTTGATGTAATACAGGTAGTAAAACTCGCCATCTCAATGGTTGCTCGCCTTTTCTAAACCAAAAAGGTGACATTTCTAAAAAACGCTTACATTTTATAAAAATAGCTTTTTTTAATTATATATTTATTGTATAATATAATTAAGAATATTAAATTTTTTTAATAAAATAGGTGACTTTTATGAGTGCAGCATCATTACTATCGGTAGATAGAACCAAGCAAGATTATCAACTTCAATGTTTCGACAGCGAGTTCACACCCTTTTTACCCCCATTTTTACAAAACACCACTTGTATTAATCCCGACTATATTTTAGAAGATTTTGATCCTAAAGGTGAACTCATGAAAGTTGCTTTCATAGGGTTGATTATCTCTGCTGCAATTGTGATTTATAAGGCTCCTTCGTGCTATTTAATGACTCTAAAAGGTAGAGTGATTTCTCTCGGCATAGGGGCATTGTATTTAGCTGGGGCAGTGCTTTCATCAAAAAGTGATATGAACTGGAATATGTTAGCGACTTTAGTAACATTGACATTACCAGTTATTTTCTGTGGAGGAATTATTGGAATCCTTACATGGGGTGAAGCAAGAAAAAGAGAGGAAAAAGCAGCAAACGAACAATTTCGCAAAGTCTTTGAAAAGTTTGCTGAAGAACTCGAAGATGCAGAATTGACTCAAAAGCCAGAGTTAGTAGGTTTTACTGATCAAAGATCTCAAAGGATCAGACAATTCCACCAAGAAAGAGTAGATCGTGAATATAACAAGCTTGTCGCTGGAACACGAGAAGCTGGATTGCAAGACACTACTGATAGAAAAATGTGCGCAATTTGTTTTGATTATTTTGAATTAAATCAATCCATATTTAGTCACGTGACACAACAGGGGGTAGAGCACATCTTTCACACTGGATGTAACAACCGGAATCTTAACAATAGATTAAGCCTAGGATTAACTTTTGCTTGCCCTCTATGTGCTGATAGTTTGGATCAGAAAAGTGAATCTTAAGGTGCACAAAAATTGGCATAGAAATTATTAGCAGTCCAAAGCGGTGGCATCATTTCCCTCAGGTGAGGTGATTAAAAAAGAAAAAGGGATATCTTTGTCATAACCAACCCAATAGTTGGGTGTGGATGTACCTTGAAAAAAATTTTCTAAACCATGTAAAGTGCTTTGTAGCCCGATGCCATGCACCCATTCTTTGATGTGCTGTTGCTCAAACCATCGATGGGGCAAAACCCTTTGAGAGGGTTCAACATGAGCAAAATGTAAGATGGTTATATTCTCTTTCATAATTTCGGCTTTTTTTAGGATGATTTCTTCTGATTTTTCTTATATCTAAGCTCTCTTCCCCTAAGTTTGGTAAATATTTATACTCTTTGCAACAGTTAAATACAATCTGTACATGAATCAAAACTCTTGTATTATTGCAAACACCAAGAAAAGAGCCTATTTGGTTTTTGTCAGCAGAAACTACCTTGCTTTGGTTTCACAATAAGCTCGGAATTTGTTTTTAGGCCGATAATTAAAGATAAAATCTGGTAGTGTATGAATGAAAAGGGGTCTTTAGATAGCCATAATTTTTCAATAAAGATCATAATATAGCTGTAGTCTTAAGTCTCTCTTTTACCCCTTAGCTATTTACTGGGGGCGAAACACCACCATCTTTTTCTTGAATTGGTTAGATGCATACTTAAGGGCATCGGGGTTTTGCTCTACTGCAGCAAGAATCACATCCCTGTCACCCTGAAACTTCTTAGGAGCAGACCTAAGTGCTAAGCCATTTTGCCTTACCGCAACGAGCATAACTTCCTTATCATTCTTATACTTCTTATCAAATTCCTGCAGAACATAGCGAAGTGCTAAACCATTTGCTTTAAGAGCATCAAGTACAAAACCCCTATTATCTCGTAATCCTCTAGAAGCATGCGTAAATGCAATAGCATTTTGTGTAATTGCTGCAATAGCTATCTTTTGATTGGATCGATGCTCTCTAACACTACACAATAATCTGCCATCTTGTGTTACCGCAGCAAGAACCACATTTTCATCATATCTTATTTCCGGAATAAGATTACTAGAAAATACAGAGAGATTTTTTTTAACCGCTTGAACAACAAAATTTGTATTGATCCGTAATATAGAAGAAAGATGAAAGAATGAATGATGGTTTGTTTCAATAGCAGCAAGAGCTATCTTCTCATCATTTCTTAGCCTATTAGAAGCAAATTGAAGCGCGGTGCCAGAGTTTGTTACCGCAGCAAGAACTATATCAAAATCATCTTTTAGCTCGGGAGAAGCAAATTGAAGCGCCATACCAGCTCTTCTTACCGCAGCAAGAACTATATCAAAATCCTGTTTTTGCGCCTTCGTAAGACTGCCGAGTAAGTATGGAATTGTTGTAACACTATTGATCATACCTATTTTTTCCTCTGAAAAAGGTGTAAACATTGAAATCAGATCGATCGTGTGTCCTGCGGGAATTTCGCTTACATTCAAATCTTTTAATGGATGGGGTGTATGATTAGGATCTTGCACTCTAGTATAGTTTTCAAAAAAATATAAGTCATGTGATGGTGGTGGAGTTATTCCCTTTTTTTTAAGCTCTCTTCTTACAGTTATACAAAACGATGAATTAGAAGTGTTTAAAGGTATTTCTACAGTTTCAAGCTCAATGCCACTACCAACCCTCGAAACAGTAACAAAAAATCTATCAGTAATTTCAGCAGATGCTAAAGATTCAGGACTCTTACCTGTAACAAATGTAAAAATCTTCCCTATTGGAGTATCAAAAGCTCCGTTATTTCCAATCCATTTTGCAAATACCAGACCCATTACTTTCATATCCCTAGAATCTACCGCTGCTTCCTTTGAACCACCTCCACCTACTAAATGGTGGGTATGTCCCTGTGTTGTTATATTCATGATTTTCTCCTTTTGTTTAATATTAATTATATCATAATTATATTTTTAAATCCATTAATTTATATGCTTTATTAAGTCTCTTTTTTTTAAAAAATCCACTTATATAATTCTTATATACTTAATTATTAATGAGTTAAGTAAATCATAGGTTGTTGATTGGATTATAAAGTAGAGCCGTCTTAAAAATCATTGAAGTTAACCCTCCCATTTCCTATATCTGGAAATATGCCGAAAAACACCTATGCTGTACCTTATGATTTAGTTTCCCCTGATGGAAGAATCATAAAAATTGAAAAAATTTGCGAAACTTCTTTAAAAGTTGAAGTTTTAATAGAAGATATTCATGAAAACTTTATAGGCTTTTCCATTGATAAAGAGCATGTTAGTTTTAACATTAAAAGTACATTTGCCCAACTTGGGATCAATAGTAAAATCAATGATTTAGAACTTTCTGAAACTCTTTCATCAGCAATAGTTCAAGTTACCCTTTTCTCCTTTAATTCTATAGGAACCAGTCTATTATCCCTTCTAACCCCTGGTATTTTTGTAGGAAAGCTATTTGCTAAAGATCCAAGGCGAATTATTCGGTCCTCTCACTATTTAAATCGACTTTTTGGTAAAAGTGACGCTTTTGGCAACCCCTTACTTGTTCTATCAGAAGAGTATAATAAAGAGATCATCATAGATGATAGTGGGAACCATCGAGTGCTGGTGAAAATCCCCCTTTTAGAGGGTGTTTTTGTCTATGATGAATACATCAAAGGGTTTTTACCCACTGTTGTCAAAGGGTTATATGAGAATAAGCCTTCCTTTAGAAGGTTTCTTTACCTCCATCAACAACATTTACAAAATCCTCGTGTAATACCAAAAAACGACTTTTTATTAGTTAAAACGATGAAAATGAGTATTCGGACACTATTTTCTTGCGTCGCCCACGATGCTTTACCAAAGGGGTATAACCACGCAAGTGCTGATATCTTAGAGCCGCAAATGACTACTGGGGATATATTTGAATTTCACGCAACAAATCCAGCCCACCCACCTACAGAGGAGATCACTCATATTCCTTTAGAATTTTACTCTCTTGAGCCTTATAGAGAATTTTTCTTCTTCTCAGATAAAGAACTTCTAAAAGAAGGGCTTGAGAAAAAAGAGGTGGTATTTAAAGCCTTGGATTCGGCACCTGCTGAGGATAATTGCGCTGTATTTATCGTAAAAAGGTTTCAACTAGATAAACTTGCCTCAAACGATTGGATAGTTGGTGATCTTGGCCTTTCACAAGCTTTACCAGATTTTGCCAAATCGCGTGAAGAAAAAATGGCCATCCATGAATACATTACAGGCCAGGCGGAATATCCGATCCTTAAATCGATGCAAGAAGGCTATATTACCTCTCAAGGGATCTTGTTTACCAAAAACTTCCCCTCCACCCTACTTGGTAACTTCCTGCTTAACGAACATGTGACAAGACGCCTAAAAGGGATCTATTTTTCAAAACCATCCAATAATCATGGTGATTATTTTTCCCATGATGATCGATCGCTTTTAAGAAATCTTGCTAAGCAAGATGTGGATGTCTTTTGGGCAGATAAAAAAACCGATCTTTTACTAAAATATATCCCACGAAGAGATATGGATACAGGCCTGTTTGTACCTATTGATAAAATTGATCAATACGAAAAGGCAACAATATTTGGGGTTTATGGCACCCGCTTTGAAATCACCTCCCATATCAAGCAGCTACGCAAACTCTTTTTAGGGCTGATCGATATGAAATCAAAAGTAGATCACGATCTGTTTAGGGAGGATAAAACCATAGCCATAGCCACAGGCGGCGGCCCTGGAATTATGGCAATGGGTAATCAAATCGCCTCTGAACTTGGCCTTTTGTCCATCGGTCATGCCGTTGATTTTAGAAAACCCCATGAGCCTGAAAATACCCAAGAGACAATGAATCACTTTATCCAAGGTAAAATGACCTACCGCCTTGAGCAAGTGATTATCAGACAATCTGAATTTGGTCTAGACTTCCCCATCTTCTTTGAAGGGGGAATTGGCACAGACTTTGAATTTGCCCTTGAAACCCTTCGAATCCAGGTGGGCTCAAAAAAACCCTCCCCCATCATCCTTTTTGGCCCCTACGAGTATTGGAAAGAAAAGATCGCCTCAAATCACAAAATGAACCTAAAAAAAGGGACCATCAAAGGATCTGAATGGATCTCTAACTGCTTTTACTGCGTAGAGAATTACAAAGATGCCCTCTCCATCTACTATAAATACTTTACCGGTTCTCTACCAATAGGTAAAGAATTTAAAGGCTCATCAGATGGGTTTATTAGCTCTTGAAACCTCTTAAATTAGCTTTATTAACAATTATCATTATGTTATAATTAAGTAAATTTAAATAAAAGAGTTTATTTTTATGATATCACCAGTCTTTGATCCAAGTTCAGTTAATCAGGGTTCCCCATCTTCTGCAGGTGGTGGAATAAATAAATCTAAATCTTTAAGACCAGAGCTTAAACAAAAAATATTATCCATTATAGTCGCTTTAGGAAAAACATGTTCTGTAAAATGGCTTACAGGTTCAAGATCTGCATCAATTCCATCTGTTGTAGCGCAACAAGCATTGATCCCAACGGGGATACTTATAAAAGAATATAAAATCCCCCCTCTTTGTGGTGTGCTTGATGCCGGAATCAGGGATGAAGGTTTGAATATAACACAACTTTCAGGTGCAAGGGTTACAAGTTATGAAACAGCTATTGCATTTAGTGAAAGAAATCCATCTTCTTCAATTGAAAATATCATTGAATCTTCGATCTTATTTATAAAAGAAAATAAGGGCTTTTCAAATAGTAAAATGATTGCAATGCTACGGATTCTTCACTTAACAGAAGACCCATTCTTAAGAAACATTGTTAAAGAAGAAATTGATAATCTCAACACTCAAAGTCTTAATGAAGATCAAAAAAAAGATGTAAATAGCCTCTTACCCCTCTTTGATACACCGGCTATGATCCCTCAATTACCAGCTGAACAGATAGAGTTAATAGAGCAATCTTTTCCAATTATTTACGCAACTACAAAAGAGCAAAACTATAAAGAAGATAGAAAATGCAGCTTAATTTATAATTTTATTGAAACAACCGTACTAGGCTCTATCCCTCTTGAAAAAAAAGGTATAGACCTAATTTTTACCGACGAAGAAAATTTACTAAAAGTAAGAAATGCTTTTAAAAAATTCTCTAACATCCTTGTACAAAGTACCAAAGCCCTTCATATCGTAAATCAAATTGATTCTAAGTATAAACCTGAATTTAAATTTGTCATGACGAAAGAAGACATTCAAGCCCAACTTAGAGCAAAATCTTATGCCTTTCATTATAAAAATTCAGGAGCAGAAAAATTTAAAGAATCAATAAGAAGAGCGAAGGAAACATAGGCACCCTTTTGTAATTGAAGAGTAAATGTAATAGAAGTGGAAAAAATGAATTTTAAAAAGCCCTTCAAATGTTTGGCTAAAAAAAATCTTGCATTGAAGAGGGTTCTGCGCTATAATTCTTTATTCTTTTACGGGGCAATAGCTCAGTTGGTTAGAGCAACGGACTCATAACCCGTTGGTCCCTGGTTCAAGTCCAGGTTGCCCCACATTTTTAGATTCCCTTTACATATAAGACTCTGCACTGGTTTAACCAATAGGAGCTCTTATGCAAAAAACTTCCAAAAAGTTAATTTTTCCGCAACTTTTCCGCAACTGCTCAGA